>Ga0213835_100193_pt1 | contig 72763 bp, 57 predicted proteins | sample SWPATP01_FD_160576 | JGI IMG/M metagenome (GOLD analysis project Ga0213835, IMG submission 160576) | Coastal seawater microbial communities from Marineland, Florida, United States - SWPA TP0 #1 | ecosystem: Environmental > Aquatic > Marine > Coastal | place: USA: Florida | collected 2016-08-05 | reverse complement strand
GTGTCGGACCGTCGGAATCCTCACATATACCCCATATGCTCCGGTTGACTCGAAGCCTGCGGCTTCTCGCCCCTTCGGGGCCAGCCTACGGCTGTTTGTCGCTTCGCTCGGTACTGTGCTCCGTGCGCCTTGTGCTTCATCTCGCTCGGCGATTTGTTCAGCGTCTCCCTATCAGGTGGGTGAATCGAGCCGTGCAAGCGCGGCAGCGAGGCCATACGTCGTCAGGCAGCGATAGGCCGCCACTACCGCCGCCGTAAAGCCGGCGTGCTCGGCCAGCGCCGGTGGCACCACGGCATCGAGCTCGAGAAAGGCCGGCACTAGCGCCTCGACATTCTCACCGTGGGCTTCGTGCAGCAGCCTGAAGGTGCCCGCCATGGGGTCGTCGACGACATGGTCATTGCCGTGCAGATTGCTTCCGGCGGTATAGCGGATCCAGGCCGCCAAACCGAGCGCGGTGCACGGTACCTCACCCCCCGCTTCGAGCCGCGCCAGGGCGCCATGCAGCCAGCGCTGGGGTAGCTTCTGCGAGCCGTCCATGGCGATCTGCTGCAGGCGGTGGCGCAGGCTGTCGTTGGCGAAGCGCGCCAGCAGGGAGTCCGCGTAGCCCACCAGGTCGGTGCCCTCGGGCATCGCCAGGGTCGGCTCCGCCTCGCTCAGCATGTAGCGACGCAGCAGCGCCACCAGGTCGTCGCGGCTCACCGCATCGAACACCGTCTCGATGTCATCCAGCGCGCCCAGGTAGGCAAGCAGCGAGTGGCTGCCGTTGAGCATACGCAGCTTCATGGTCTCGAACGGTGCCACATCGGCGACCATCTCCACCCCTTCGGCTTCCCAGTCGGGTCGGCCGAGGGGGAAATCGTCCTCCACCACCCACTGCGAGAAGGCCTCGCCCACCACGGCGTTGAGGTCCTCGACGCCCAGCTCGGCCAGGCGGGCGAAGTCGGCCGCGGTCATGGCCGGCACGATGCGGTCGACCATGCTGCACGGAAACGCCACCTCGCGCTCGATCCAGGCGGCAAGCTCGGCGTCGCGACAGGCGGCGAGCTGTACCACCGCCGCCCGCGTGCGCTGGCCGTTGTTCGGCATGTTGTCGCAGCACAGCACCGTGAACGGCGGGACGCCCGCACTGCGCCGCCGGGCCAGGGCCTCGACCAGAATGCCCGGCGCGGTGCGCGGTGCCTGGGGCTGGTCGATGTCATGGGCGATCAGCGGGTCGTCACGCAGCAGGTTGCCCTCGGCGGGGCTCAGGAAATAGCCCTTCTCGGTCACCGTGAGGGTGACGATACGCGTCTCGGGCGAGGCCATGCGCGCCAGCAGCGACGCGAGATCGCGCCCCCACTCCCCCGCCAGGTCCCGGCCGGTGAACAGGGCCTGCTCGATCACGCCGATCTCGCGCAGGGTGACGGTATCGCTGTCGGCATATTCGGCCACGTGGTAGCGGCAGCCGGCGTCGCGCAGGGCATCCACCAGCGCCACGCCGCCGCGCAGGTTAGCGCTGCAAACTCCCCAGGCACCGTCGCCGCTGCGCTGCCGATAGCGCTCCAGGTAGACCGCCTGGTGGGCGCGGTGAAACGCCCCCAGCCCCAGGTGGACGATGCCGATGCACCCGGTCGGCGCGGCGGCGGCGATACGTTTCACGTCGTTCATCTTGTCCCCATCAACAGGTCGGGAAGCCACAGCGAGATGGCCGGCACATAAGCCACCAATAGCAGTACCAGAATATTGCAGACCAGGAACGGCAGGATGGCGCGGGCCACGGTGAGCATCTGCAGCTTGCCGATGCCCGAGACCACGAACAGGCACACCCCTACTGGCGGCGTGGTCAAGCCGATCATCAGGTTGAGCACCGCCATCACCGCGAAGTGCACCGGGTCCATGCCGATTCCGGTGGCCACTCCCAGCAGCGCCGGGAACAGGATGATCAGCGCGGCGATGGTCTCCATGAAGGCGCCGACGAACAGCAGGATCAGGTTGAGGATCAGGATAACCACGATGGGGTTATCGCTGATCGCCATGATCAGGGCGGCGATGGTCTGGGGGATCTGCTGACTGGTGAGGATCCAGCCGAACAGGTTGGCCAGGCCCACCAGCAGCAGCAGCGCCGACGAGGTAAGCACGGTGTCGGTGAGAATCGCCGGCAGCTTGCGCCAGGTCAGCCCCTTGTAGACGTACATGCCTACCACCAGCGCATAGAGGCTGGCGACGATGGAAGCCTCGGTGGGCGTGAAGAAGCCACCGATGATGCCGTAGAGGATGATCACCGTCATCAGCAGCGCCCAGAAGGCGGTACGCCCCTCGCGCAGCAGCTCACGCAGGGTGGCACGGCGCCCCTTGGGGTAGCCGCGCCTCACCGCCAGTAGATAGACGGTGATCATCATCGCCACGCCCAGCAGCAGGCCGGGCACGGCCCCGGCCAGGAACATGCGTCCCACCGAGACGCCCGCCAGCGAGCCGACGATGATCATCGGCACGCTGGGCGGAATGATCGGGCCGATGGTCGACGAGGCGGCGGTAACGGCGGCGGCAAAGGGCTTGTCGTAGCCGGAGCGCGCCATGCCGGGGATCATCACCGAGCCGATGCTGGCGGCATCGGCCACCGCGGTGCCGGAGATGCCGCCGAAGATCATCGAGCCGCCCACGTTGGCCAGACCCAGCCCGCCGCGGATATGGCCGACCACGGCGTTGGAGAAGCGCACGATGTGCTCGGTAATGTTGCCCACGTTCATCAGGTTGCCCGCCAGCACGAAGCCGGGAATGCACAGCAGCACGAAGGTATCGATACCCGAGTACATGCGCTGCGGCACGATGGTCAGCGAGATGCCTTCCAGTAGCAGGTAGGCGAGCGACGAGATGCCCAGCGCGAAGGCGATGGGCAGGCCCAGCACCAGCAGCAGCAGGAACACGCCGAACAGCACCATCACTTCCATGACGCCTCCTCGCGGTCGCTATCAACGTGTGGGCGCCACGCCGCCAGCAGGCCTTCGCAGAAGCCGAGGAAACTGTAGAACAGCACCAGGGCGAACAGCACCACGGTGGAAAAGAAGATATAGAGCATGGGCACCCTCAGAGTGGGCGAGGTCTGCCAGGCGCCGTTCTGGGCGAACTGCCACGCCGCTGGCAGCACCATCAGGGCGAAGCCGCCGATCAGCAGGCAGATCAGCGCCTGATAGACGGCGCGTGCACGCAGCCCCAGCAGGTGATGGAACAGCTCGACGTTGACGTGCCGATGGCGGCGTATCGCCACCCCGGCCGCCAGCGCCACCATGTAGATGAACAGGTAGCGCGACAGCTCCTCGGTCCAGGACAGGGCGAACGGCAGAAACAGCCGGCCCGAAATCTGCAGCACCACGGTCACGGCGATGGCGATGAGTGCCAGATTGGCGAGCAGCATGAACAGACGATCCACCCAGCCGATGACACGACCCAGAAGCCCCTGAAAACCGGGCACGGCGGACAGCGCCTCGAGACTGGCCACGACCTCCTGACCGTCACGCGCTACTTCGTCCTCGCTGCGCTGTGGGGAAATATCCATAGGCGCTCCTCGCTGGGGGTTCGCCAAATCGGGTGGAATGGGCGGGCATGGCCCGCCCGGTCGGCTCACAGGTTCTGGATGGCGTCGAACAGCTCACGCTGCTCGTCATTGAGGGCCGCTTCCACCGCCGGTCGCGCCTTCTCGGCGAAGGCCTCGGTGTCGACCTCGACGAACTCCATGCCGCGCTCCTGCAGGGCCTGCTCCAGGCGCTGCTGGTCCTCCTCGAACAGCTCGGCCTGATAGACCTGCATCTCCTGGGCTGCCTCACGCACGATCTGCTGCAGCTCCTCCGGCATGCTCTCGAGCCGGTTGCGGCCGATCACCACGTAGATCCAACTGCGCACGTGGCCGGTCAGGTTCACGTAGTCCTGCACTTCGTTGAAGCTGGCGCTCTCGATCAGGCTGAGCGGGTTCTCCTGGGCCTGAATGGTGTTCTGCTGCAGAGCGGTGAACACCTCGCTGAAGGCCATCGGCGTGGGGCGCGCACCCAACGCCTCCCAGGTGCTGACGAACAGCGGCACGTTGGGCACCCGCAGGCGAATGCCGTCGAGGTCGTCGGGATGGCGGATCGGTCGGTTGGAGGTCAGCTCCCGCGGACCGCGCTCGAACCAGGCCAGCGGCACCAGGTTGGCGCGCTCGGCGATCTGCGCCTCGATCTGCTCGCCGATCTCGCTCTCCACCGCCTGGCGCAGATGCTCGGCGTCGCGGAAGGCATAGGGCACCGCCATCATTGCCGCCTTGGGCGCCCAGTTCTGCAGGCTCTCGCCGGTGATGGTCATGTCGGCGGTGCCGAGCTGGATGCTGTTGATGAGATCCATCTCGTTGCCGAGCTGCTCGTTGGGATAGAGCAGCACCTCGATACGGCCGTCGGAATTCTCCTCGACCAGCTGCTTGAAGCGTTCGGCGGCCTGATGCCAGATGTTCTGCTCATTGGCCAGGTGGCCGAAGCGCAGCGTGACCTCGGCAGCCAGAAGGGATTGGCTGCCGATGAGAGCCGCCCCGAGGACGGCGCCGGTGACGAGTCGTTTGAACATGGCGTTAGCTCCTGTTGTTGCTGTTATGGGGCATCGCGAGATTGCGATGCCGCTGTCGCCTCGAGCTGGCTCAGGTGCCGGTGTCGGCACCAATGCCGATCAGCACCTTGCGAGCCCTTTCGGGATGGTGATCGAGCATGTGGATGGCGCCGGGCATGTCGTCGAAAGGCAGGCGATGGCTGACCAGCGCCAGCGGATCGAGACGCCCCGAGGCCATGCGCTCGAGCACCTCCGGAAACTTGCGGTTGTTGAGCCGCGAGCCGACCAGAGTCAGCTCCTTCTTGATCACCTCCAACTGCACCAGATCGCTGGGGGTAGGGTTGAAGCCGAGCAGGCCGATACGCCCCGCCGGCGAGGCGATGCGCAGCATCTGCGGCAGCAACGCCGGCACGCAGGCGGCATCGGCGATCAGCGGCATGCCCTCGCCGCCGGTCAGCTCGTGGGCGGCGGCCTCGACGTCCTCCTTGCCGTGCCAGGTGCGCGTGGCGCCGAGCTCCCGGGCCGTGGCCAGGCGCTCCTCGATCAGATCGATGACGGTGATGTCCTCGAGGCCCAGGGCGCGGGCCATCTGCAAGATGGTCAGGCCGATCACCCCGGCACCGTAGATCAGCAGGCGGTCGCCGCGCAGCGGCTGCATCCGCTCCAGCACGTTGGCGGCGATGGAATAGGGCTCCACCAGCGCGCCGGCTTCCAGCCCCAGGCCCTCGGGCAGCAGGTGGACGTTGGCCGCCGGCACGTTGACCCACTCCTCGAAGCCGCCGTCGCGGTGCACACCGATCACCTGCAGCGCACTGCACACGTTGGGGCGGCCGATGCGACACGGGTAGCAGCGCCCGCAGCTGACCACCGGGTCGATGCACACCCGGGCGCCGATCTCGATACCCTCGACGCCCTCGCCCAGCGCCGCGACCGTGCCGGCGAACTCGTGCCCGGTGATGCGCGGGAAGCGCACGAAGGCGTTGTCGCCGTGGATGATGTGCATGTCGGACCCGCAGATCCCGGCGAAGGCCACCTTCACCAGCACCTCGCCGGCAGCGGCGCGGGGCGCCTCGGTCTCGACGACGGCATAGTCCAGCGGTGCGTTGACCTGAAAGGCTTTCATCACTGCGCTCTCCTCACCAGTGCCACAGCGTGCCGTCTTCCAGCCGGTTGACCGGCAGGCTGGCGCGCTTGTAGGGGTACTGCTTGGCCAAGGTCTCGTCGATGTCGACGCCGTGCCCCGGCGCCTCGCCGACCAGGAAGTGACCATCCTCGAAGCGGTAGTCGTGGGGGAACACGGCGTCGGTCTCCGGGGTGTGGGGCATGTGCTCCTGGATGCCGAAGTTGGGCACCCAGGTGTCGAAGTGCACCGCCGCGCCCAGGCACACCGGCGACAGGTCCGTCGGCCCGTGGAAGCCGGTGCGCACGTGGTAGAGCGCGGCCAGGTCGGCGATGCGCCGCACGTGGGTGATGCCGCCGCCGTGAGAGAGCGGCGTGCGCACGTAGTCGATCCACTGGTTCTCGAGCAGCTCGCGGTAGTCGTGGATCGAGTTGAACACCTCCCCTACCGCCAGCGGCGTGGTGGTGTGCTGGCGAATCAGGCGGAAGCTCTCCTGGTTCTCGGCCGGTACGCAGTCCTCGAGCCAGAACAGGTGGTAGGGCTCCACCGCCTTGCCCAGCCGCGCCGCCTCGATGGGGGTGAGCCGGTGGTGCACGTCGTGCAGCACGTGCAGCTCCTCGCCGAAGCGCTCGCGCACCGCGGCGAACAGCTTGGGCACGTGGTTGAGGTACTTCTCGGTGCTCCACACGTGTTCGGCGGGCAGCTCGGAGTCCGCCGGCTCGTAGCGCTCGCCCTCGCGCTTGGCGACACCGTAGATGGTCGGAATACCGGGCACGCCGGCCTGCACGCGCACGGCGCGATAGCCGAGCTTGACGTGCTTTTCCACCTCGGCCAGGCAGCCTTCGATGTCCTTGCCGGTGCAGTGGGCATAGGTCATCACCCGCTCGCGGCTCTTGCCGCCGAGCAACTGGTACAGCGGCATGCCCGCTGCCTTGGCCTTGATGTCCCACAGCGCCAGGTCTACCGCCGACACCGCCGCCATGGTCACCGGCCCCCGTCGCCAGTAGGCGCCGCGGTAGAGGTAGTGCCAGATGTCCTCGATGCGGCTGGCGTCGCGCCCGATCAGGGCGGGAATCACGTGCTCCTCGAGATAGGCCACCACCGCCATCTCACGGCCGTTCAGGGTGGCGTCGCCGATGCCGTAGGTGCCCGACTCGGTGACGATCTTGAGGGTGACGAAGTTGCGCCCCGGCGAGGTGACGATCACATAGGCGTCGCTAATTTTCATGAGTGTTCCGTCGCTGTGATATGGAAAAGAGTTCCTATCGCTCGAAGAGATAACGCTGCACGTTGTCGTAACACACCGCTCGCACCAGCTCGCCGATGCGGTCGAGATCCCCCGGCAGCTCGCCGCGCTGGATCTGAGCGCCGAGCATCTGGCAGAAGATGCGGCGGAAGTAGTCGTGGCGGGAGAACGACAAGAGGCTGCGCGAATCGGTGAGCATGCCGACGAAATGGCGCAGCAGGCCGAAGTTCATCTGGGTGACGAGCTGGCGCTCGATACCGTCGCGCTGGTCGTTGAACCACCAGGCGGCGCCGAACTGCAGCTTGCCGGGGATGCCGTCGCTGGCGAACGAGCCGACCAGGCTCGCCAGCATCTCGTTGTCGCGCGGGTTGAGGTTGTAGACCACGGTGCGCGGCAGCGCCCGCTCGCGGTCCAGCGCATCGAGAATCGCCGCCAGCGGCTCGGCGTAGGTCACGTCGCCGATGGCATCGAAGCCGCTGTTGGCGCCGATCTCGGCCTGGCCGCGCTGGCTCAGGCTGCGCAGCGCGCCCAGGTGCAGCTGCATCACCCAGCCGCGGCGGGCGTACTCACGCCCCAGCCACAGCAGCACCGCGGTGGTGAAGGAAGCGCTCTCGTCGCTGCCGAGCGCTCTGCCCTGGCGGCGGCGCTCGATCAGCCGGTCGAGCTCGGCCGTGCTCGGCGGCGCGACGAACGCCGGCTTCTCCAGGCTGTGGTCAGAGAGACAGCAGCCGTGGGCGGCGAAGTGCTCGAGGCGCTGGTAGAGAGCCGCCAGCAGGTCGTCGTAGCCGCGAATAGTCACCCCGCTGGCGCGCTCCAGCTCGCCGAGATAGTCGACGAAGCCGGCCTGCTCGATCTTGAGCACGGTGTCGGCGCGGAAGGTCGGTAGCATGGCAGGCGCCGCCCCGCTTTCGACATGGCGCCGGTGCAGCGCAAGATCGTCCACCGGATCGTCGGTGGTGCAGACGGTGCGCACGGCGAAGCGCTCGAGAATGCCCTGTGCGCTCAGCTGCGGCGTGGCCAGGCGCTCGCGTGCGGTCGCCCAGATCTCCTCGGCGGTGGCCGGCGAGAGCAGCGTGTTCTCGATGCCCAGCGGATGGCGCAGCTCCAGGTGGGTCCAGTGGTAGAGCGGGTTGCCGAGGCAGTGCGGCACCGTTTCGGCCCAGGCCTGGAAGCGCTCGCGGTCGCTCGCCTCGCCGGTAATGCGTCGCTCGTCGATGCCGGCGATGCGCATCGCCCGCCACTTGTAATGGTCGCCCTTGAGCCACAGCTCGGTGAGGTTGTCGAAGCGCACGTCGCCGGCGATCTCTTGCGGGCTCAGGTGCGAGTGGTAGTCGCAGATCGGCATGGCGGCGGCATGCTCGTGGTAGAGCCGACGCGCCGGCTCGTTCTCGAGCAGGAAGTCCGGCCCCATGAAGGTGATCTTGTCGGAGAAGGCCATTGAACCCTCCATAGTTATCGCTGGTTCATGCTCAGCCCATCAGCCAGTTGGGCAGGAACAGCACGATGTCGGGGAAGAAGATGATGCCGAGCACCACCGCGAACACCGCCAGGGCGAAGGGCAGCAGCTCGCGGCTGTAGTCGAAGAAGGAGCAGCGCAGGATGCCGCACACGGTGTACATCGAGATGCCCACCGGTGGCGTCATGCCGCCGAAGGTCACCAGGGTCATCATCAGCAGGCCGAAGTGCACCGGATCGATGCCGGCGGCCTTGATCACCGGCACCAGGATCGGCGTCAGCAGCATCACCACCACGGTGGCCTCGAGCAGCATGCCGAGCAGCACCAGCAGCACGGCGAGCGTGAGCAGCAGCGTAGTGGGACTGGAGAAGACACCCAGGGTCAGCTCGGCGATGGTCTGCGGCACCCGCTCGAAGGAGACCACGTAGCCGATGATTCCCGAGAACATGATGATCAGCATGATCATGCCGATGTCGCGCACGCTGGCGTGCATCGCCGCGAGGATCTCGCGCAGGCCCATCTCGCGGTGGATCACGCAGCCCACCAGCAGCGCATAGGCCACGGCGAAGGCGCCCGCCTCGGTGGGGGTGAACAGGCCATAGCGGATGCCCACCAGCAGCCACACCGGGAACAGCAGCGCCCAGATGCTGCTGCGCGCGGCGGCGAGCACCTCGCGACCCGACGGCAGCGTTTCGCGCACCGGCGCATAGCCGCGGCGCTTGGCGACGAAGAAGGTCGTCACCATCAGTGCCACCATCAACAGGAAGCCGGGCACCACGCCGGCGATGAACAGCCTGCCGATGGAGACCTCGCCGAGATAGCCGTAGAGGATCAGCCCGATGCTCGGCGGAATGGTGGCAGTGATCAGCCCGCCGATGGCCAGCACCGCACCGGAGAAGCCAGGGGTGTAGCCCTGCTGGATCATGCCCTTTCCCAGCACCCGCGACTGCATGGCGGCATCGGCCACCGCCGAGCCCGACACCCCGCCCATCAGCGTGCTGAGCACGATGCTGGCCTGGGCCAGGCCGCCGCTCATCCAGCCGGCCAGCAGCGTGGAGAGCCGGATCAGGCGCGGGGTGATGCCGCTGGCGTTCATCAGGTGGCCGATGAAGATGAACAGCGGCACCGCCAGCAGCGGGAACGACTGGGTCGCCGAGACGATGCGCTGCACGCCGATGTTGGTCGGCAGGAAGGTGTCAGGCAGAAAGAAGTAGGTGAACCCGGCAATGCCGATGGCGAAAGCCACTGGCATGCCGATGGCCATCAGCACCAACCCCAGGCCCAGCAGCAGCGCGGCGGTCATGAGTGTTTCTCCACGATCTCGGTGTCCGGCGCCAGGCTCATCACGATGCCCTTGGCCGCCACGCGGCGCAGCAAGGAGACGATCATCAGACTGGCCCCTACCGGCAGCGCCAGGGTGATGTAGCCGTAGCTCAGTCCGGCCACGCCCATCGGGCGCTGCCAATTGGAAAACGCCAGGGGGAAGCCGTAGCGCACCAGCAGAGCCAGAAAGCCCAGCATCAGCACCAGGCACAGCCCGGTGACCAGGCGCTGCAAGGGCAGCGGCAGGCGGATCGCCAGGGCGTCGATGCGCACCTGGCCGCCGTGGCGCAGGGTGATGTCGGCGCCCAGCACGGCGGTCCAGATGAACAGCAGTTGGGCCAGCTCGGCGCCGCCGGCGAAGGGCTGGCCGATGGCCCGCGCCGTGGAGCTCGCCAGCAGCGTCAGGGACGTCGCGCCCAGCAGCACAACGGCAAGCCAGGCCTCGAGTCGGTCGTACCAGTACCACATGTCGAAGATCCTCGGTGCCGGAGCGCCTCCGGCCGATTCCATGGAATGCGTGCGAGTCGACCGGCCCCTGCCGCCGAGGCGACAGGGCCGTCAGGCTCACTCTCCCGCGGTCAACTGGTCGCGATACTGGCCGTAACCGAGTTCGTCGTAGACGCCGCCGACGCGCTCGCGGAACAGCTCGACGTCCACCTCGGTGAAGGTCACCCCCTCCGCCTCCATGCGCTCGCGCACCGCATCCTGGGCTGCGGCGGTGGCCTGGCTGGCCTCCTCGCCCGCGCGCTGCAGTTCCTCGTCGAGAATGGTGCGCAGCTCCTCCGGCAGCGACTGATACCACTGCTCGGAGGTGGCGATGCCGGTCATCAGGTGGATATGGCCGGTCAGCGCAATGTGGGTGATCACCTCATGCAGATTCTGGCCCTCGGCAGCGGTGAGCTGCGCCTCGGCGCCGTCGATTGCCCCCAGTTGCAACGCGGAGTAGACCTCCGACCAGGGCAGCGGCGTGGGCGTGGCACCCATCGACTCGATGGTACGCAGCCACACCGGCGAGTTGATGGTGCGCACACGCACACCACGCAGGTCATCGGGCGTTTCCACGAGCTTCTTGGTCAGCATGTGACGCGAGCCCTGGAACCAGTTGTAGTTGAGCAGACGCAGGCCGCTGTTGTCGGCCAGCCCTTCGACCCACTCCTGGTAGAGCTCGGACGAGGTAATCCGGTCGTAGTCGGTATGGTCTTCGACCAGGTAGGGCGCGCTGAGAATGCCCAACTCCGGCTGGTACTCGGAGAGTCGGCCGGCATCGATCAGAATGGCGATGTTGGCGCCGCTGCGGATCTGCTCGACCACGTCCTCATCGGAACCGAGCTGGCTGTTGGGGAAGACGCGCACGGTCAGCTCGCCTTCCGAGCGCTCTGCAATCGCCTCACTGGCACTCTCCATGGCCTGCACGATGGGGTCCTGGGAACTGAGTGCGGAAGAGAGATTGAGCTGGTAGGCCGCCTGGGCGGCATTGCCGGCCAGCAGCAGTGCCAGCGCGGGAACGAGGATCTGGGCTTTCATGACGGGCTCCTGAGTCTTGTTATTACTGTGGATTGGCCACTGCAACGGCCGAGTTCGAACGCCGCAGCGCCGGCCATGATGGCGCTGCGGCGTCCCATGCCTGGTTCAGGCTTCGGCCAGGGTGGCCGAGACGGTGCTCGCCTCGAACATCGTCGGGAAACGCCGCTCCAGCTCCGGCAGGGAGAGCAGGATTTCGCGCTGGTGTATGGCCATGGCCTGGGCGGCCTGCTCCGGTTGGCGTGCAGCAATGGCCGTTACCACGGCCTGGTGCTGATCGGTGAGCTTGGCGATGGGCGTCGAGTCCGGGATGCTCAGATAACGCACCCGATCCAACTGCGCCTTGACGTCCTCGATCACTCGCCACGCCATGGTGTTGCCTACCTCCAGCGCCATGGTGCGGTGAAAGGCTTCATCGAGCAGGTAGAAGCGGTCGTGGTCGGCGGGTTCGATGCAGCCACGCTGGCGCTCGATCAGCTCGTTCAGCTCCCTCAGCACCGGGGGCGCCAGCCCCTTCTCGGCTGCCGCCCGGGCGATTGCCACTTCCACCGCCTCACGAAGAAAGCGCGCTTCCAGCACGGCCTGGCGCGAGATTCGCACCACATAGGTACCTCGCTGTGGGCGCACTTCCACCAGCCCCGCCTCGGAGAGCCGGATAAAGGCTTCCCGCACCGGCTGACGACTGACGGAAAAGGCATCGGCGAGCTCCTTCTCGGAGAGCGCCTGGCCGGGCTCCAGCACCATACGAATGATCGACTGGCGCAGTACCTGATAGAGCCGCTGGCGGACCGAGTCGCTCTCGCGGGTCTCCTGCCATAGCGTTTGTAGGGTCTTGTTCATGTATCTATCCCGAGTCGCATGCGAAGAGGCGCTGCCGCCATCTGACACAACTAGTATGGTAGCTAGTCTAGAAAACAGAAAGGCTCGCCCGACTAGACTTTGGTCGAGTCCGGAAATTCGACGTTCGATGAGAAAACGAGGAAGCGTTACACGAGGACAGAGGCGGCCTTGCGGCCGCCCCTGTTAGTCGACCCGTTACACCCCTTGCACTGCGCGAGCCGCCTCGCGCCGCCGCTTGAGCTCGTAGATGGCAGCAAACAGTACCGTCACCAGAATCAGGATCAAGCCCAGGGCGTTGACCGCCGGCGTCAAACCGGTGCGCACCTTGGAAGCGATGTAGACCGTCAGGGTGGTGTCGTAGCCCACCACGAACAGCGTGGTGTTGTAGTTCTCGAAGGATTGCAGGAAGGCGATCACCGCCGCCGAGTAGAGCGCCGGCTTGAGGTACGGCAGCAGGATGCGCCGGAACATCTGCCACTGGCTGGCGCCGAGGTCCAGCGCCGCGCGCTCCATGGTGCGGTCGAAGCGCTGCAGGCGGGCGGTGACCATCAGCATCACGTAGGCGGCGATGAAGGTGGCCTGACCCAGCACGGTGAGGAAGATGCCACCGCTGACGCCGAACTGGCGCCAGAAGATCAGCGTGGAGATACCGATGATCACCCCGGGTGTGAGCAGCGGCGAGAGGATCAGGGCATACAGGAACGGCTTGGCACGGCTGGTCACGGTATTGAGGAACAGCGCCGTGGCGATGCCGATGGGCACCGCCACCACCAGCACCCCGGTGGCCACGATCAGGCTGTTGGCGAGCGCCTGCCACATGCCGCGGTCGGCGGCGAGCTCGCCGAACCAGCGCAGCGTGGTGCCGTCCCACGGCGTCACCGTGGGGAAGCGGCTGTCGTTGAAAGTGGCTGCCGCCATGATGATCAGTGGCAGGAACAGGTAGATGAAGAAGATCACCACGTAGAAGCGCAGGCCGAAGGCGAGGAAGCGTTGCGAACTCATTTGCCGATATCCCCCAGACCCACCTTGAAGACCTTCATGATCAACGACATGAAGCCGATACACAGCACCAGTAGCAGGAAGGCGTAGGCCGCGCCCTGGTTCCAGTTGCCGCCCTCGAAGAACCAGTTGTAGATGATCTGGGTGAACCAGCGGCTGCCCGGCGAGCCGAGCAGCGCCGGCACCGCGTAGCTGCCCGCCGCCAGCATGAAGGTCATGATGCAACCGGTGGCGATGCCCGGCTTGGCGTGGGGAATGACGATGCGGCGGTGAGTACGCACGGTGCCGGCACCGAGATCCCGGGCGGCACGCACCTGGTTGTCGTCGAGGCTCTCGATGGCGTTGTAGACCGGGAACACCATGAACAGGATATAGGCGTAGACCATGCCCACCATCACCCCGCCGTTGCCGCTGAGGAAGCGGATGGGCCGATCGATCAGTCCCAGCATCATCAGCACCTCGTTGAGCGGGCCACGAAACGCCAGGATGATGAACCACGAGTAGGTACGCAGGATCTCGTTGATCCAGAACGGAATGATCAGCAGCAGGATGCACAGCGCCGCCTGCCGCGGGGTCGCCACCTTGGCCAGATACCAGGCCAGCGGATAGCTCACCGCCAGCGTCAGCAGCGTGACCAGCACGCTCGACCAGATGGTCTTGAAGAAGATGGTGCGGTGGATGTCGTTGTTGAACAGGGTGGCGTAGTTGGCCAGGGTGAGACGGTCGTCGGGCCCACCGATCTGCGCCGGCAGCAGGTTGGGCCGCAGCGAGTACTCGATCATCTGCAGCTGCGGCAGGGTCACCATCACGATCAGCCAGATGCCCAGCAGAGTGACGATGGCCATCGCCAACGGCCCGCCGAAGCGGGCCCGCAGTTGCCTAAACATGGGCACCCCCCGCAGCCGCCGGGCGCCCTTCCACCACCTCGCCGGTCTCCTCGTCCACCACCGGGCTGCCGTCGTCGGGCAGCACCACGGCATCGGCCGGGTCGAAGCCGAAGACGAGCCGCTGGCCCACCGAGAGGGTATTGGCCTGGCTGCGCGACAGCTCATGACCGAGCTGCACGCGCAGCTTCTCGCCCGAGGCGACCAGGCGCGTCTCGAGCATCACCCAGGCGCCCTCGAAGTGCACCGCCTCGATCTCGCCCTCGAGCTTCGGCCCCGAGGCCTGGGGCTCCACCGGACGCAGATGCTCGGGGCGCACGAACAGCACCGCCGCCTCGCCGTTACTCAGGCGCGCGCTACCGCTCGCCCGTCCCGCCAGCTCGCCCAGGGCACCGCCATCGAGGCGCACCCGCTCGCCTTCGCAATCGATCACCCGCGCCTGGAGGCGGTTGTTCTCGCCGACGAAGGCAGCCACGAAGCCGGTGGCTGGCTGGCGATAGAGCGTCATGGGGTCGGCGACCTGCTGAATGCGCCCGGCCGACATCACTGCCACCCGGTCGGACATGTTCAGCGCCTCGCCCTGATCGTGGGTGATGTAGATGAAGGTGATGCCGGTCTTGCGCTGGATCGCCTTGAGTTCGGTGCGCATGTGCTGGCGCAGCTTGAGGTCGAGCGCCGAGAGCGGCTCGTCGAGCAGCAGCACCCGTGGCTCCACCGCCAGGGCACGAGCGATGGCCACGCGCTGCTTCTGCCCGCCGGAAAGCTCGGTCACCATCTTCGGGCCGCTGCCTTCCAGCGCCACCAGCGCCAGCAGACGCTCGGACACCTCACGCCGCTTGCGCTTGTCGACCCCGCGCACCTCGAGGCCGAACTCGATGTTCTCGAACACGGTCATCAGGGGGAAGAGCGCCAGGTTCTGAAAGATCATCGCCGTGGGCCGGCGATTCACCGGCACCCCGGCCATGGGCTCGTCGCCGATGTAGACCTGCCCTTCGCTGGGTACGAGAAACCCGCTGACGATGTTGAGCAGGGTGGTCTTGCCGCAGCCCGAGGGGCCGAGAAAGCTGAAAAATTCGCCTGAACCTATCGCAAGCGAGGTCTTCTCGATGGCGGTGAAATCGCCGAAGCGCATCACCACCTCGTCCAGTCTGACGCTACCGTCCATTCAATGACTGCCTATGTTCTGTATTGCTGATTCTTTTGACACCGCAGCGTCAGGGGGTAAAGCGGCTTCGATATCTCATCGAAGCCGCCTTTTAGAGCTACGTGCGGAAAGTCGGCGAGCGATGGCCAGACTAGGCAAAAATCAGCGAAAGAGCGGAGTTTACTGTAGTAAATGAGCATCTTGAGCTGATTTTTAACGACGTATGGCCGAGCGCAGCCACTTTCATACCCCTTCAAGCGCTCAGATAGCGATCCTGGTATTCGTTGCGCAGCGCCACGTACCACGGCTCCTGGATCGGCCACCACCACAGGTTGGCCAGGTCCTCATCGGTATAGGAGTCGGTGAAGAACTGGCGCGTTTCCTCGGGCAGCAGCTCGGTGGCGCCCTTGGAGGTGGAGTTGTAGCCGGTGGCCTTGACGAACATGGCCCCCGCCTCCGGCGTGTAGTACCAGTTGATCAGTTCGTAGACGGCGTCCGGATTCTGGGCGTTCTTGGGGATCACGAAGCCCTCCATCCACGCCAGGGCACCTTCCTTGGGCGCACCGTAGGCGATGTCCTCGCCCTCCTGCTGCAGGCGGAAGGCGGTGGAGTCCCAGGTCTGGCCGATGACGGCGCCATTAGTACGGAAGGCCGCCTGGGCTTCGTTCTCGGTGTTCCAGAACTGCACCAGCATCTGCTTGTGCTTGACCGCCTCCTCGAGGATGACATCGAAGTTGGCGCGCATGGCCTCCTCGCTCCGGTAGGAGTCGAGCAGCGGATAAGGCAGCCGGCCCTCACGCTCCAGCCACAGGCCGATGCCCACCAGCGCTGAGTGGCCACGCACCGTCACCCCCTGGCCGTGCTCGGGGTTCCACAGGTCGGCATAGCTGAGGTTGGCGCGGTCGATGTCAGCGTAGCGACGATGCCAGGTGATCGCCTCGGTACCCCAGTCGCTGGGCGCGAAGTAACGCTTGCCGTCGACCACGCCGCCGACTCTGGACCCCTCGATGGCGCTGTCGAGCGCCCCGGACCAGTTGATGCGCGACTCGTCCAGCGGCTGCACCAGGTCGTAGTCCAGGTAGCCCGGTACCCTGTCCACGGTCGGCATGATCACGTCGAAGCCGGTGCCGTCGGTGGCCCGCAGCGAGTTCATCAGCTCGTCGTTGGTACCGTACGGAGTGAAGGTGGCGCGAATGCCGGTCTTCTCGGTGAAATCGGCCAGCATCTCATCGGTGAAGTAGCCCGCCCAGGCATAGATGCGCAGGGTCTGCTCCTGAGCCAACACCTTGTTGATGTAGAACGAAGGGACGGTGGCAACCGCGCCGGCAGCCAGGGTGCCTTTGAGGAAACGGCGGCGAGTGAACGACATGACGAGCTCTCCATGAGGAACTTGCACAGGTGACAAAGGCGGGGTTCTGCCCCCGCCCCTTATCGCGTGACTTCATGACGAGAGGATGAACATTGAATGACCGTTCAATCCCATGTAACGAAGAGTAGCAGCCTGTGCAGAAAAGAGCGTATGCCGTTTCAACGTTATTCAGCTTGCTTGTATCGCCACCTTCAAGACGCCATCGCGCTGATGCGAGAACAGGTCGTAGGCCTCGACGATGTCCGCCAACGCATAGCGGTGCGTGACCATCGGGCCGAGGTCGATGCGCCCGGTTTCGATCACCTGCATCAGCCGCCGCATACGCTCCTTGCCGCCGGGGCAGAGCGAGGTGACGATCTTGTGATCTCCCAGGCCGGCGCAGAAGGCGCCCAGCGGCAGAGTGAGATCGCTCGAATAAACGCCCAGGCTCGACAAGGTGCCGCCCGGCTTGACCACCCGTAGCGCGGCTTCGAAGGTGGATTGCAGCCCCAGCGCCTCGATGGAAGCATCCACGCCGCGCCCGCCGGTGATGCGCAGGATCTCCTCGACCACGTCGACCTTGCGGAAGTCCAGGGTCACGTCCGCGCCCATCTGCCGCGCCATGGCCAGGCGCTCGTCGACCCCATCCACGGCGATGATCAGCCCGGCGCCGCGAAGCCTCGCACCGGCCGTGGCGCACAGCCCGATGGGGCCTTGGGCGAACACCGCCACGCTGTCGCCGATCTTGATGCCCGCAGACTCGGCACCGGCAAAGCCGGTCGACATGATGTCGGGACACATCAGCACCTGCTCGTCGGTCAGTCCATCGGGCACCGGGGCGAGGTTGGCCTGGGCGTCCGGCACCAGCAGATACTCCGCCTGGGCGCCGTCGATGGTATTGCCGAAGCGCCAGCCGCCCATCGGCTTGTAGCCGTGGGCATGGTGGCCGCCGTCCTGGGCGGAGCAGCCGTCCTGGCAGGCGTAGGAAGTGAAGCTGGGACAGATGGCGCCGGCGATGACCCGCTGCCCCTCCTGATACCCCCTCACGTTGGCCCCCAGCTTCTCGATCACGCCGACCGGCTCATGCCCGATGGTGAGCCCGCGCGCGACCGGGTACTCGCCCTTGAGGATGTGCACGTCGGTACCGCAGATCGTGGTGGTGGTGACGCGAATCAGGGCGTCATTGGGCCCGATGTCGGGTATCGGCTTGTCGTCGATCTCGATGCGGCCGGGTTCGACGAAGATGGCAGCTTTCATCATGGCAGGCATGGTTGTCTCTCTGGTCGTGGAGCAGGTAGATAGTCTCCCTAGCTTCGACCACGGACGAGCATGCCGCCTTGATATAAATCAATGCTGACTACATGACGGGCACGCCGGTCACCCATACGTGCAGGTGGAAGGCAAACAGGTAGTAGGCAATCACCCCGCCGACCACGGTGATGGCAGTGCCGACGGGGCGCGGCGTCACCGCAGGCGCCGGCTGACGGCGCCTGGCGGCACGGAAGTCGAGTACCGCCCACAGCAGAAAGGCGCCGAAGAAGATGATGTCGCCGAGGCGGCCGTTGGCCAGCAGGTGAGACAAGGCCCACACCTTCACCGCCAGCACCATGGGGTGCCCCAGCTTGGCCTTGATGTGGTTGTTGGGCACGTAGGCCGCCACCAGCAGGATGAAGGCGGGGATCATCAGCAGCGCCACGGCATGCCGCAGGCCCACCGGCGGAAACCACACCCAGATGGGGTCGAGCCGCATGCGCCCGAACCCCCAGATCGCCAGCGCCAGACCGACGATGGAGACGACCGAGAACAGCGCCTTCCAGCGCATCTCCCCCAGGCGGCGAATCTGCTCGCTGCGCCAGTCCTCGGCAAAGATACGAACGGAGTGGGCACCGAGAAAAATCACGAGGCCAAGGATCATCACGAGCATGGGTAGCTTCCTGTGCAAAGCGTATTGGGGCGGCGAGCCTTACGGCTACCGACAATGAAACATGATGCAGCTTAACCATACTGATGGGTTACACCAACTTTCCCAGGCAGAGAAGTCTGCCGTGAACGCCGCCGCCCGCTTGCACCGCGGCCGGGCTGACCTACCTTGAGAGAAGCCATCAAGCGCAAGGATGCCCATGACGACCCCGTCTTTCCACTCGCCCAAGGAGAGGGGCGCTCGCCGCTCGCTGTGGTCTGCCGCACTGGTCGGAGCCGGCGTCATGGCCGGCATCGACGAAATCGTCTTCCACCAGTTGCTGCAGTGGCACCACTTCTTCGACCACGCCACGCCGACCGTCGGCATCGTCTCCGATGGCCTGCTGCATGCAGCGGAGCTGCTCGCCATCGTGATCGGGGCCTCTCTGCTGATCGACCTGGCACAGCGGCGCAGGCTGGCGACGCATTGGGCCTGGGCCGGCTTTTTCCTCGGCATGGGTGGCTTTCAGCTCTTCGACGGCATCGTCAGCCACAAGCTGCTGCGCATCCACCAGATTCGCTACGGGGTCGATCTGTTCTACTACGACCTGATCTGGAACCTCTCCGCCCTGGCGTTGCTGCTGGTAGGCATATGGCTCTATCGACGAGCCAGACGGCTGGAGCGCTGAGCCATGCATGCGCATACCGACGAGATCACGCTGCTGGCATGGCTACCGCTCGCTCTGGTCGGGTTGATCACCCTGGCCTACCTGCTGGCCGCCAGGCGACAGCGCCGGCGAGGCAACGGCTGGAACCGCTGGCGCAGCGCCTTCTTCCTGCTGGGCAGCGCCCTGCTCGCCCAGGCGGTGGCGCCGCCCGTGATGGCCTGGGCGCACCATGATCTGAACGGCCACATGGCGCTGCATCTGGTGATAGGCATGCTGGCCCCGCTGGCCTGGGTGCTGGCGGCTCCCGTGACGCTGCTGCTGCGCTCACTGCCTCAGGCGGCTTCGCGCCGTGTCGCCGGGTGCCTCAGGAGCGGGCCGGTGCGAGTCGTATCGCACCCGCTGAGCGCCCTGCTGCTCAACATTGGCGGCATGTACCTGCTCTACCTCACGCCGCTGTATGCCCTCTCGCTGCACAACGCCTTCCTGCATTACTGGGTACACCTGCACTTCCTGGTGGCGGGCTACCTGTTCTGCTGGGCCATCCTGGCGGGACCCGACGCCTCGCCTCACCGGCTGAGCCTGCGCTTTCGTCTGGGGGTGCTGTTCCTCTCCATGGCCGCCCACGCACTGCTCGGCAAGCTGATGTACGGCTATCACTGGCCACGCGGCACCGACCACAGCGTGGCGGAGATCCAGGCCGCCGCGCAGATGATGTACTACGGCGGTGACCTGGCCGAGGTACTGCTGGCCGTGGCCCTGCTGATCATGTGGCTGCGTACCCCGGTCGAGCGGCGCGAGGCCTGCTGCCTGCTCCGCTGCGATGATCGAAGACGCTGCAATGAGCGGAGACTCCTCGAAAGCTCAGCGCTGCTCTTGTACTGTCTCCAGCGGCCTGAAGGCTGGCCCTTCGATCACCTCGCCGTCGGTATCGAAGCGGCTGCCGTGACAGGGGCAATCCCAGGTGGCCTCGGCGGCATTCCAGTGCACGATGCATTTCATGTGCGGGCAGATCGCCGAGAGCACCTTGAGTTCACCGGTCGTACTGCGGTGGATGGCGAGTTTCTCTCCGTCGACGGTCGCCACCCGCCCCTCTCCCGCCTTGACCTCGCTGAAATCCGCCAGCTTCTCGGTACCCAGGTAGTCCTTGAGCATGTGCTTGGTGACGGTGACGTTCTCCTTGGCGTACTGCAGCGCCGATTTGCCCGGCGTGATGCGACGCGCGCCGAAGCGGGCCTGCCAGGGGTTGTCGTTGCCCTGGATCCGATCGGCAATGATCCTGCCGGCCAGCGTGCCCCAGATCAGGCCGTCGGCACCGAAGCCGGTGGCCATGTAGAGATTGTCGCTGCCGTGCATGCGCCCGATGTAGGGCAGTCCATCGGGCGAGCCGTACTGCTGGGCCGACCATTGATGAGTGAACGCCTCGATATCGAACCGGCTCTGGAGGTACTCGCGCAGCAACTGGTAGTGATCGCCCTGATGCTCGCCGGTCTTGTGCTTCTCGCCGATCACCAGCAGGTATTGCTCGTCACCATGGCGATAGCTACGCAGCGAGTGGAACGGGTCGAGCAGCCAGATGATGCCTTCGGGATAGTCACCGCTTCTCAGCTTGGCGCATACCGCATATTCGCGGGATACCAGCATGCCGGCCTGAACCAGGCTGATGCCTTTGGGGGTGTGGGTGGCCTGCACGATCTGCCTCGCGGTGACGTTGGCCGCTTCGGTCCTGACCAGGCCCTTGCCGGCATCGATCTCGCGAACCGGGCTGTGCTGATGAATCAACACGCCTTCGCCGATGAGGCGATTGGCCAGCCCCTGGAGATAATGCAGCGGATTGAACTGGGCCTGATTGGCGATGCGCAGCCCCCAGCTGTCGAACGGCAGCCCGGGGCCGCCGCTCATTTCAGCATCCAGCCCGGCACTGACCAGCGCATCGAGTTCGTCGTTCAGGTTGTGCTGGGTATGCTGACGATCCTCGGTCAGTAGCCGGTAGGCCGGCTGACGCTGGAATTGGCAGTCGATGGCGTAGCGCTCGACCAGCGCCTCGATGTGATCGAGGGCCTCCGCGCGGGCCCGTACCACGTCGGCCGAGACCTGATCGCCCCACTTGCGCCGCAGCGCGGCCTGCCCGGAGGCCAGCGTGGCATACAGGTTGCCGGTGGAACCGCCGGTCACACCGGCTCCCACCCTGCCCGCTTCCAGCACCATGACGCGCTGGCCGGCTTCGACCAGCGCCTGCGCCGTCGTCAGCCCGGTGATACCGGCTCCGACGATGACGACATCCACCTCGACATCTCCGGCAAGCGGCGGGTGTTCGGCCACGTTGCGGCTTCCCAGCGTCCATATCGCATCCATAACGACTCCTTTCGTGGACAACTCGCACTCTGCCCTCAGTTATAGAAGCCCCGGCGTAATAGCGCTAAGGGTTCTACCTGCCCGAGGCGAAGACGTGCCTGGCCATCGGCCGGTTTGCACACCCTCACATATCGTCGCCGAATGGAAATAAAGCCTTGTCTGCGTACCTGCTACGTTAGAAAGGCCGTGAAGGAAGACGGCCACGGAAACGATCCAGAGGAGGAGCCTCATGATGATCAAGGATGCACAGGAACTGTTCATGCGCCTGCTTTCGGAAACCAACAGCGCCGAAAAGCAGATGACCCGCGCGCTACCGAAAATGGCCCGCGCCGCCGATGACGAGAAGCTGGTCGAAGCCTTTCAGCACCACCTCGAGGAGACCCAGGGCCAACTGGAGCGCCTCGAGCAGGCTGCCGACTCCATTCCCGATATCCGCATCAAGCGCCTCAAGAGCCATGCCATGGAGAGCTTGATCCAGGAAGGGGAAGAGCTGATCGACTCCACGGAGAAGGGCCCCGTGCGCGATGCCGGCCTGATCGCCGCGGCCCAGAAGGTGGAGCACTTCGAGATTGCCGCCTACGGCACCCTGTGCGAACTGGCCGAGCAACTGGGCCATACCAAAGCCAAGGAGATCCTGGCCGAGACGCTCAAGGAAGAGAAATCTACCGACGACAAGCTGAGCAAACTGGCCAAGCAGAACATCAACAGAAAGGCTGGCTGAGCACGCCGCTAGGCGAAAGGGAACCGGCCGGCGGAGATACCGGCCGGTTTTTTTATCTGGCGCCCCCGCTGGATGGCGTCACGCCCGCTCCAACTGTTTCACCGCATCCATCAATTCATCGAAGTCCGACACCACCAGATAGCTGAGCTCACCCTCGTCGCTGTCGCTGCCGATGGCATCGAAGAATTTCCGGGCGCACTCGACCTTTGCCCGCTCGATGTCACGCAGCGCCGTCAGCGATGGGCTGCCCTTGGTTTCGACCACGACATGGCGATGGGCACCGCTGCCTTCCCGCAAGCAGATCGCCCAGTCGGGGTTGTAGTCACCCATCGGGGTGGGGATGCGATAGCCGCGCGGAAGCTTGGCATAGACCGTCACGTCCGCGCTGGCCTCCAGCGCCTGGACGAATCTGCGCTCCACCTCGGAGTCGACGATGGCGTAGTCGTAGACGTGCTTGTTCAGCCGGGGCGTGGCACGGGAGAAGTCCTGCCCGCTCTGGGCAGCGGTGAAAATCCCCATGTCATAGCGTTCATCCACGGCGGCATAGGTGAGGTGGCGGACGGTGATCGCCGCCTTCTGCTCGTGAATCAGGCGCGCCGCCTCGGCGATGAAGTGCTCGGGATTGAGCCGATACTGCTCGAAGACGGCGGGAGCAATCCGCTGCAGAATGCCGGCCACGGTTCGGCGCGTGAGCCGAGCGCGCTCGGCCAGCCTGCCGAGCAGGTCGTAGCTGACCTGGGCGGGCGCGGCCTGCGCCCACTCCGTCACACTCTCCATCAGTGAGAAGCCTTCCCCCTGGCGCAGCGTCTCGTCGCTGAGGTCGTCCCGCTGAACGCCCCGCCGCACGCCGTACTGCAAGGAAGTGACCCGCAGCTGACGGTCGAGGGCCTCGGCGCACTGGCGGATCAGGGCGTCGGAGTCGAACTCGACGCGATAGACCGCCTGACGCCCGATGCGCCGCCACAGCGCCTGGAATTCCGCCGTGTCGAAGTTGGCATTGAGTGGATTGGCTTTCGGCTTGCGCCCATCCTCGACCCTGGGCAGCTGCGCCTCGACGAACTCGCAGGGGCGCCCCGTGAGGGTATCGGCGATCTCCCGCTGCAATCCGGTAACGAAATCCTGATAGCTCTCGCTGGCGACCACGGTGAGCACGTTGATCTCGTGCACCACCGCCGGCGCGTCGATCCGCTCGCCCTGCTGGTCGACGCAGAGGCGCAGGCCGCGGCCGACTTCCTGACGGCGGGAGATGCTGTTGTCGCTGTGCTTGAGCATGCACATGACGAAGACGTTGGGGTTGTCCCACCCCTCCCGCAGCGCCGAATGGGAGAAGATGAACCGCGTGGGCTCGGTCAGCGACAGCAGACGCTCCTTGTCCTTGAGGATCAGATCGTAGGCTTCCACGTCGTCGGATTCGACGCTGCGCGCCCCGACGGCGGGATCCTTCAGCCGGCGGGTTTTCCTGTCGATGGCGAAGTAGCCGCTGTGGGTGGCGGCGACCTCGACGCCTGCCAGGTAGTGGCGATAGGCAGTGTTGTCCAGGGCCAGCTCGGCGAGATACTCGTCCTTGAGCTGCGCGTACTCCTCTTCGAAGATGCGCGCGTACTCGCCCTTTTCGTCGGCCCGGGCGTAGTCGCGGTATTTCGCCACCTCGTCGATGAAGAACAGCGAGAGCACCTTGATACCCTGGGCGAAGAGCTGCTTCTCCTTGTCCAGGTGCGCCTTGATGGTCTCGCGAATCTGGATGCGGCGGATGTCGCTCTCGGCGACGTCTCCCCGCGCCTCACCGGCCTTCACCACCAGGCCGTTGGTGAACTCGACCGTGTCGCGATGACAGTCGATCTCGCTGATGGTGAAGCCGTCGCGATACTGTTCGAGCCCCCCAGAGGCCGCGAACAGATCGTCACCCAGCGCCAGCCGCCGCAGCTTGCGCACGATGGCGCCCGATTCCTGGAGCATCTCCAGCTCGATGCGCGCCACCGGGGCCGACCTGGTGACCTCGATGCCCTCGAGATAGAGATAGGCGTGGGTGCCCGCCAAGCCACGGGTCTGAATGCCACGCACGGCGATCTTCTTGACCAGTTTCTGCTGGTAGGCATCTAGCGCATCGAGGCGGAAAACCCGGTTGTGGCGGGTTCGGTGGGTAGCCGAATAGCGCAGAATCATCAACGGCTTGAACTGCGGCAGCGCCTCCAGGGTGGCCGCCCCTTCCATCTTCTGCGGCTCGTCGAGAATCAGGATCGGTCGGTTGGCGGCGATCACGTCGATGGGCTTGCGCGACTGGAAGTCGTCCAGCTCGTCGTAGATGCGGCGGTTGTCCTTGCCCCGCGCATTGAACGCCTGGATGTTCATGACCATGACGTTGATGCCGGCGTCCGACGAGAAACTCTCCAGTTCGTGCAGCAGCTTCGAGTTGTAGACGAAGCAGCGTGCCCTCTTGCCGTAGCTCTCGGCGAAATGTTCGGCGGTGATCTCCAGCGACTTGGCCACCCCTTCGCGAATGGCGATGGTGGGCACCATGACGATGAATTTGGACCAGCCATAGCGCTTGTTCAGCTCGAATATCGTCTTGATGTAGCAGTAGGTCTTGCCGGTGCCGGTTTCCATCTCGACATCGAGGTGCACCCCGGTGGCCGCCAGGGCATCGCGCCGGTAGGCCGGCTTGACGGGGACGATCTCGCCCTTGGCATCCAGGGTGGTGAAATCGGTGAGCGACGACGGCACGGGCAGGTTCTGGCGCCGCGCCACCGCTTGCACGTTCGCCAGAAGGCGCGCCTCGTCGATGGCGAAGTCGGCATTGGCGACGACCTCGTCGAAGGCCGGTGAGCGAGCCCCACGCCCCAGCTCGAAGCCGGGCAACCGCTCATCGACCCGGGGTTGACCGGCGAAGCAGTCGACCACGGCCTCGACGGCGCTGGTCTGATAGGGCTGAACTTTAAATCGGATCTTCATGTCGGCTCGCCAGGAGGTGCTCGGGTCGCTGTGAGAGAAGGAAGGCGTAGAAATCTTCCAGGCTTCCGGTCTCGCGGGAGTCGTCGTCGAACAGCACGTAATGTTCGATGGCCTTGCCCACCCGAACCGGCACGGGCTGGTAGCACTGGTTCGGGTCGGGCCGGATGAACACCAGCTTTTCGCTGGGGCGGGCGTAGTGCAGGCAGATCCAGACGTGCTGCTCCGGGTGGTGCTGGGCATAGCTCAGCTTGTCGGGCCTGACCCAGTAGTCCGCCCCTCTTCTCACCTCGGTGCCCGACACTTCCAGGGCGCAGTAGGTCTGCCCCGACTGCTTGCCGCGAATGCTCAGATCGGGCTTGCCCGGCTCCTTCGGGTGCTCGGGAATGAAGTCGTTGGAGTCGGCGCCGAAGCCTTCCACCAGTACCTCAAGGCCCGAGAAGCGGGCCTCGATGATCGCCTTCACCCGCGCGATGCGCACCTTCTCCTTCTTCCAGGCCGCTTCGCCGTAGGCGTGCTTCCAGTGAAACGCCTCCCGGCGCTTGATCTCGTCGCAGTCGATCCGCTGGCCCAGCTCGATGCCCAGCGCGGGAAAGGTGCGCTGCCTGACGCTGGTACAGTAGGCGCCGTCGACGAAGAGGCGGTATCGCCCGGCCTTGGCGTCGTAGCGGATCTCGGTCACGACGGGCATCAGAGCACTCTCAGCTCCGTGGCGGGAGAAAACTGCCGCAGCTGCTGCTCCACGTTGATACGCATGGCATCGGAATCGAAGGCGCTGTCGCGCAGTACCAGCCTGCGCGGCTTGTAGCCCGCCAGCTCCTCGATCAGGGCTTCCGTTATCTCCAGGTCGAAGCAGGCCAGCAGCGCATCGTCCGCCACGCGGTACAGCGTCTTGCCCTGCACCTGCGCTCTGGCGATGGGCAGCGTCAGGTCCAGCCCCCAGTCCACCAGCACCTGGAACAGCAGGTCCTCGGCGCTGCGGCCGGGTTTGACGCTGTCCACGGCCTCGAGCAGGTCGCCCTGGGCGAGCGCCTCCGGGCGTTGCCGCAGCTCCTTCATGTTGGTGCTGTCCACCTTCAGCACGCGAAAGCCCACGTCGCGGCGCCACTCGTCATGGCACTGCCCTTCCAGCACCTTGGCCGCCGCTCGCCGTATGCGCTCCCGGGACAGCTCGGCGATGGTGTGAAAGCCGCGCTTGGCCGCCTCGGAGCGCTCGTCGAGCGCCTCCGGCAGCTGCACCAGGATGTAACGGCGGTTGCCGCCGTCGCTGGCGTTGCACTCCATCACCGCCTGGGCGGTGGTGGCAGAGCCGGCGAAGAAGTCCAGCACCAGGGCATCGCGGGAGTCACCCTGCTCGATCAGGGCCTTGATCAGATCCACCGGCTTGGGGAACGAGAACAGCTTCTCGCCCAGCAGTTCCTTGAGCGCCCGGGTGGCGGCGCTATTCATCGGCGAGACCAGGGTGCTCTGGCCGTTGCCGGCGCCGGGCCGCTCGATCCACGAGGAGACAGGAATGGTCGGCTTCATCGCCTCCGCGGCGAACCGCTTCAGCATGGGGGTGCCGGTGGCCTGCTTGGGGAAGATCACGCGGCCTTCGGCGATCTTCTGGGCCATGGTCGTGCGGCTGTAGGGCCAGTAGCGCCCCTTGGGCGGCCAGAACTCATTGCCGGTGGCGGGGTCGCGAATGGCGTAATGGGTGTCGCCACCCGGCTTGCCGGCGCTCAGGTTGTCCGAGATCCACGGCCCCCGCGGGTCGTCGTCGGGGTTGGCGTATTTCTCGAAGGTGCGCTCCACGCCCTTCAGTGTCGCCTTCGCCTTGGCGTACACCAGCACGTATTCGTGGTCTTCACTCAGATTGGTGACGGCATCCATGGCGCCGCTGCGGCGCTTCCAGACGAAGCAGCCGAGGAAGTTGCCGCCACCGAAGATCTCCTCGCACAGCTTCTCGAGGTTGGCGCGCTCGTTGTCGTCGATGGAGATGAAGAGGATGCCGCTTTCGGCGAGCAGCTGGCGCGCCAGGCGCAGCCGCGGGTACATCATCGACAGCCAGTCGGAGTGAAAACGGCCATTGCTCTGCAGGTTGGCGACCAGCCTGCCGCCCGCCTCGTCCACCTGGCCGCTTCTCACCAGGTACTCGTCCTTGGCCATGATGAAGCGGTCGTTGTAGATCAGGTCGCTGCCGGTGTTGTAGGGCGGGTCGATGTAGATGACGTCGACCTGACCCAAATAGCTCTCGCGGAGCAGCTTCAGGGCATCGAGGTTATCGCCCTCGATGAACAGATTGCGGGTGTGGGCGAAGTCGACGCTTTCGCGCTCCGCAGGGCGCAGCGCCATGCGGATCGGGGCATTCGCTTCGCGCAGCGCGGCGCGCTTGCCCGGCCAGTCGAGCTGATAGCGCTCCTGCTGCTCGTCGGCTGCCGCGTCACCCAGCGCCTGGCGCAGCAGAGAGAAGTCGATCGTCTGCTGAAGGCGGCCATCCCGATCTCGCGTTTCCGTGAGCACGTCCGGCACCAGCTCCGCGATCGCGCGCGCCAGCTCGAGCGACAGGTCGTCGGTCTTCGTCTTGAGTTTTTCGATGCTCATTTCATGCCCAGTCCAGATACGCCATCGGTCTCTGCCCCGCCACCGCCTCGGCCCCGCGATGCTCGGTCGCCTGAGACCTTGCAACCCACTGGCCAGCGTCGTTGCGGAAGCAGCGGCCCTCATCGGCACGCCGCCAACATACTACCAGCGTTGCCGGCCGGGGGTAGGGCCGAGTCGCCGGGAAAGAGGCCGATTCAATTATGGAAAACATTTCCTGTATACAATTTTTTTAGATACTGTAGACACTAGTCGCGGTCGAGCCCTCGTTTTCATCGCGATGCAACTCGAGCCCTGCCCCGGGGCCGCCAGGAGACAACAGTGAAAAGCCTGAGCCACCTTTCCGTCAAAATGAGCTGGACGCTGGTCCTGCTCGCCTTTCTCTCCCTGCTGATCGCCTTGAGTGCCATGGGGCTCTATGCGGTCAACCACAGCCAGCGCAGCTTCGATACCTTCAGCGCGGTGAACGTCACCCAGCAGGCCGCACTCAACCGGGCCAACTCGGTGCTGCTGAGCACCCGCATCGACATGGCCGAGGTTTACGAAGGACTGCTCGAGCGCTCCAGCGGCGCTTTCGATACCGCCCATGACGCCGATATCCAGGCCCAAGCTCAGCATCTCAGCGCACAGCTCGACGAGATGGCCGGCATCTTCGAGCTCTTTCTCGAACTGCCGGTACGAGCCGAGCATGCGGAGCTGATGGGCCCCATCGAAGCCAGCTTCAACGCCCTGCTGGAGAACAGCCTGAGGCCGCAAGCCGAAGCGCTCGCCGGGGGCGATCTGGCCACTTACCAGGCGCTGCGCGAGCGGGCCGCCGCGGAGAACGCCAGCTTCTATCAGGCCGCCGTCGGCTTCTTCCATCGGGTGGAGGCCGAAGGGGCTGCGCGGGCGGAGAACTTCGGCTCGGTGGTAACGACCGCCCAGCGGGTGATCGTCTTCGTCTTACTCGTCGCCCTGGTGGTGATCGGCATCGTCTACCGCGGGGTGAGCGCCAACCTGATCCGGCCGTTGGACCGCATCGTGCAGCACTTCCAGCGCATGGCCAGCGGCGACCTCTCTTCGCCAGTCGAATCCCACGGCAGGAACGAGATCGGCAAGCTCTTCACGGCGCTGGCCACCATGCAGCAGGGCCTCTCGGCCACCGTCGCCACGGTGCGCGACAGCAGCGCGGAGATTCTGGCCAACTCACGTGAGATCGCCAGCGGCAACCGCGACCTGGCAGCACGTACCGAGCGCCAGTCCGCCTCGCTGACCGAAACCGCCTCGAGCATGGAGGAGATGACCTCCACCATGGAGCGCAACAGCGAGAACGCCTCGCTGGCCAGCGACATGGCGCGTGAGGCGGCCGAGCGGGCCCAGCAGGGTGGCGATGTGGTGGCCAACGTGGTCACACGGATGCAGGAGATCCGCGACAGCTCCCAGCAGGTCACGGAGATCATCGGCCTGATCGACTCCATCGCCTTCCAGACCAACATCCTGGCCCTCAACGCCTCGGTGGAAGCGGCCCGTGCCGGCGAGCACGGCCGCGGCTTTGCCGTAGTGGCCAGCGAAGTGCGCCAGCTCGCTACCCGCAGCGCCGACGCCGCCACCGAGATTCGTCAGCTGATCGAGACCTCCGTGCGTCAGGTCGAAGCCGGCACCCAGCAGGCCGACAGCGCCAGCAGCACCATGGCTTCGATCATGGCCTCGGTGCAGCGCGTGAACGAACTGATGAACGAGATCGCCGTGGCCTCCAACGAGCAGCGTAGTGGCATCGGCGAGGTCAACACCGCGGTCGGCGACATGGATCACACCACCCAGCAGAACGCCGCCCTGGTCCAGCAGGCCAGCCTGGCCGCCAGCCAGCTGCAGGCCGAAGCGCAACGCCTCGACGAAGCCGTCGCCAGGTTCAGGCTGGCTGACATGGCTCAGGAGCCGGCGGATACCGCGGCGGCCCTGCCAGCCGGCAATAAAAGCGATGTGCCGAGGCTGACGGACCAGACCAGATGGGCAACGGCCTGAAGTCCGAATAGAGGCTCGAATAGCAGTACGTGACGCTTGTCGCGGCTCGGATGAGCCGCGACATCTTTTTGTGGCTTGGCTGCACGATGAGGTTGACAGATACCCGTTCCTTTTATAGAACGTTCGTTAAAAGGAACAATCTGAGGCCATCCGCTTGGACAAGCTCTCCCTCGGCACCCTGGGCCAGCATCTGCAGACCCTGCGTCAGGCGCAGGGCTTGTCGCTGTCGCAGCTGGCCGCCGCCGCCGGCATCGCCAAGTCGAACCTGTCTCGCCTCGAGCAGGGCAACGGCAACCCCACCCTGGACACCATCTGGCGCCTGGCGGTGCAGTTGAAGGTGCCCTTCGGCACGCTGGTGGCGCCTATCGCCGTGCCCCTGGGCGAGGACGGCGTGGAGGTTCGCCTGCTCGACCAGGGCAAGGACCACCCTCAGGTCGATGCCTACTGGATGCGCTGCGCACCGCATACCCTGCGGCGCGCCGAGCCTCATACTCCCGGCGCACGTGAAACGCTCACCCTGATCAGCGGTACGCTGGAGGCCGGCCCGGAAGGCGACACCCGCACGCTCTCGGCGGGTGAGTCCCTCACCTTCGCCGCGGACGGCCCCCACCTTTACCGCACCGGAGATAGCTGGGCCACGCTGCTGCTCAGCGTCGTCTATCACGAGGAACAGAGCTCATGAACCTGCAAGCCGCCTCCTCACCCAGCCGTGCCTGGCTGACCGGCATGAGCGAGGCCGTCCCGCTGCTCGGCGGCTATGTGCCGGTGGCCATCTCCTTCGGGCTGATCGCCACCCAGGCCGGCTTCAGCGCCTGGGAAGCCGTAGCGATCTCGACGCTGATCTATGCCGGTGCCTCGCAGTTCCTGTTCGTCGGCATGGTCGCCGCCGGCGCGCCGCTGTGGCTGGTGGTGGCCATGACGCTGCTGATCAACCTGCGCCATGTGGTATACGCCCCCAACCTGGCCCCCTGGCTGACACCCAGCCGCCTGTGGCCCTGGCTGATGCACGGCCTCACCGACCAGATCTTCGCCCTGGCCCACGCCCGCCTGCCGCAGCTACCCGCCGCCCAGCGCCTCGGCTGGTACACCGGCGCCGCCCTGCTGGCCTGGTTGAGCTGGATCGGCGGCACGGCGCTGGGCGCCCTGGTCGGCGGCGAGCTGGTCGCGCGCTGGGCCCTGATGGGCGAGATCCTGCCCTTCGCCCTGCCCGCGCTCTTCCTGGTGCTGGTGGCACCGCGCTTCACCTCCCGCCGCTGGAGTCTGGCCCTGGGCCTGACCATTCTCAGCGCCCTGCTGCTGACGCTGCTGGGCCTGACCAACGTGGCGATTCCCCTCGCCGCCGTTTGCGGCGCGCTGTGCTTCCAGCTCGTCAAGTTCGGTCACACAGCGGAGAGAAAAGACGCGCAAGGAGAGCGCCATGAGTAACGCCCTGTGGATCGCCGTGCTCGCCTCGGCGGCGGGCACCCTGCTGATACGCCTGCTGCCGCTGCTGTGGATGCAACGCCGCCTCGCGCGGCAAGCCAGCGACGACCGCCTCGAGGCCATGCCCCAATGGCTGAGCCTGCTAGGCCCGCTGATGATCGCCGCCCTGTTCGGCGTGTCGTTGATGCCGGTGACCCCCGATGCCGTCTCCTGGCTGGCCACCGCCATCGGCGTTCTGGCGACCCTGGCCGTGTGGTGGTACAAGCGCACCCTGGGCTGGCCGGTGGCCGCGGGCGTGGCGGCGTATGGAGCGGTGATGATGCTGCTCGGGTGAGCGCTGTTACTCTTCTGATTAGCCAAGACAGCCTTTACCCGGGAGAACGCATGACCCACACCACCCAGCCGCGTACTACCGGCACGCGCCGACACCATGCCGTGACCCGCCGTGCAGGCTCCTGCAGCCTGTTGCTGGCCCTGCTGCTGCTGGCCCTACCGGCGGCAGCCAGCTGCCCCGAGACATCCAGCGCCGACCTTGCCGCCATCAAGGGGATGGGTGAACGCACGGCCCTGCCCGCCGACCGTGAGGTGATCGTCGAAGGCGTGGTGACCGGCGAGTTTCTCGGCCGCGAACGACTGAATGGCTTCTACTTACAGCAGGACACGGAGCATGGCCCCGTCGGCCTGTTCGTCTACATGCCTGGCGCCACGCCGAGCGATGGGGCGCTCATCGCACCCGGCACACATCTGCAACTCCACGCCCGTACCGGCGAGTACCGGGGCCAGATCCAGTTGCAGCGGGTCGAGCGGATCGAGACCTGTGCCCGCGATCGACTGCCCGAGCCGCTTGCGGTCGACTGGCCGCTCAGCGAGGAGCAGCTGTCACGCAAGGAAGGACTGCTGCTGACGTTTCCGCAGACGCTGACCGTCACCGGCAACTACGAGCTCGCCCGCTACGGCTCCTTGAGATTGGCCGCCAACCGCCTGTTCCGCCCCACGAACTCGCCCGGCGAGGCTCAGCAGCGAGACATCCTCGAGCTGGACGACGGCAGCTACCGCGCCTTCCCAAACCCCATTCCCTACCTGGATGCGAATGGCACTCGTCGTGTCGGCAGCACCGTTCAGGGCCTGACCGGAATTCTGACCCACGCCTTCGACGCCTACCGCCTGCACCCGATCATCGAGCCACGCTTCGAGGACGCCAACCCGCGCCCGGGGCCGCTGCCGGCACCAGGTGAGCGGCTACGGGTGGCAACTTTCAACGTCGAGAACTATTTCATCAGCCTGGGCCAGCGCGGCGCCGCCAACGCCGACGAGCTGGAGCGCCAGCGGGCCAAGCTCGCCGCTGCGGTCGAGGGGCTGCAGGCCGACATCCTGGCCCTGGTGGAAGTGGAGAACGACCCGCGCGCCCTGGCCGACCTGGTCGAACAGCTCAGCGAGCGAACCGGCATCCGCTATGGTGCGGTGGGCGGAAATGCCGACCGCGGCAGCGATGCCATCAAGCTCGCCTTGATCTACCGGCCGGACCGGGTAGAGGCCGTGAGCGAGCTCTACGCCGACAATGCCGCCACCCATCACCGCCCGCCGCTGGCAGCCTTCTTCCGCAGCGTGGACGGCGGCCCGGACTTCGGCGTCATTACCGCCCACTACAAGTCCAAGACCGGCTGCCCGCCCCGCGGCGACATCGACCGCGGCCAGGGCTGCTGGAACCAGCGCCGGGTGGAGCAGTCGCAGGCCATGAACGCCTTTCTCGAGCTCCTGGCAACCGCCGAGGGGCACCAGCGCCTGTTGCTGACCGGCGACCTCAACGCCTACGGCGCCGAGGATCCGATCCTCACCCTTACCCGCGAAGGACTCGTGGACCTGATGGCCCGCGAGCTACCGCCGGAGCGCCGCTACAGCTACGTGTTCCGCGGTGAGTCGGGCTACCTGGACCATGCCCTGGCAAGCCCAGAACTGGCCGCGGCAGTGGCAGAAGTGAGGCCGTGGCCCATCAATGCCGATGAGCCGCCCTACCTCGGTTACGATGGGCCGGACAACGCAGCGCCCCACTTCCGCCCCGACCCCTTCCGCTCCTCGGACCATGATCCCATCGCGGTGGACCTGGAGTGGCGTTAGCAGAAACAGGGCAGCTGACGCATCCGGCAATGATGGAATGATGCTTTCGATTGCTGGGAAGTGCTCTCTCGTCGTCAATCAGCGACGGCGGCGTCCCAGGTCGATGTCATCACGGGTGGTGGCCGCCCCGGCGGCAGCGCCCAGGCCACCACCGATCACCGCCCCTCTGGTCACGCTGCCGCCTGTCATGGCGGCGGTGCCGGCGCCGGCGGCTGCCCCCAGGCCGGCGCCACTCAGCGCTCGCTCACCGGTGGTGGTACCGCAGCCAGCAAGTCCCAGGGCCAGCACACCGCTCAACAGTCCGATAGATAGCATTCGCATGGCATTTCCCTCCCGACAGGGTCAATTACGACCAATCATCCAGTTTGATTTCTTTGGCAACCAAGCAACCGCCCCGGCTTCGGTATCCACTCGACGCCTTGGCCGGAGCGCAAGTCATCGAAACCGCGCAGCGCAGCATCAGATCGCATGTCATGGAGCTACTGGTTGCCGTTGCGCTGTATCCCTTATACAGCCCCGCGGGGAAGCCGGTTCATGGATCGGGTAACGATCCACACTCTTTGAGAATTTCAGGCACTTGAGTATCAAAATGACGACAGCTGATCGCCTCCGGGTGGCGAGCTGTGAGGATGGCGAAGCGGCTCGGGCGAGCCGCCAACACGCAATTGGACGCTGACACAACCCGCAATTAGACGGCGAATGAACCCGCAATTGGACGCTAGATGAATCCGCAATTGGACGCTTACCTAACCAGCAATTGGACGCTACAATAACCAGCAACTGGACGATGCTGGAGATTGGACATGGCCACGTCTTACCTACCTCGACTGATTCGTGACCGTGTCGTGGAATCGCTCGCCGATACTCCGGTGGTCTGCCTGCTGGGCCCACGGCAAGTCGGCAAGACAACCCTTGCCAAGCGCATAGAGCCCGAGCGGGCCTACTTCACTCTGGATGACCCCACCCTGCTGGAGGCGGCCCAGCAGGATCCGCTCGGTTTCATCGAAGGCCTGCCGGAGCGCGTTACCCTGGACGAGGTCCAGCGGGCCCCAGAGCTGCTGCTGGCTATCAAATCCGTGGTGGACCGGGACCGCTCGCCGGGCCGTTTCCTACTCACCGGCTCCGCCAACCTCCTGCTGCTACCCAAGGCGCAGGACTCCCTGGCCGGCCGTATGGAGGTGATCTACCTGCACCCTATGGCCGAGCAGGAAAAACGTATCAGCCAATTCTCCCTGTTGGCCAATCTCATAGAAGGGAACCTCTCTCCCAAGATGGCCGCCGACACCACACCGCTCCCCCCTACGGCGGAGATCATCTGCCAGGGCGGCTATCCCGAGCCGAACCGTCGCCCTCCCCACCGAGCACGACAGTGGTACCGCCAGTATCTCAACGCCATCATCCAACGTGACGTGAGGGACATTGCCTCCATCCAGGACGAGGATGGGATGCTGCGCCTGGTGGAACTGCTGGCCTATCGGACCGCCAACCTGCTCAACGTGAGTACGCTTGGCAAGGAATTGGGAATGGAGCGCAGCACGGTGACCAAGTACTTGAGCATCCTGGAGCGGCTGTTCCTTATACAGCAACTGCCCGCCTGGCACCGAAACCATGCCAAACGGTTGATCAAGAGCCCCAAGCTGCGCATTGTCGATACTGGGCTGGCAGCCGCCCTGACTCGACTAGCGCCAAGCCAGTGGCTGACCCAGGCCGAGCGTTTCGGTGCCCTACTGGAGAGCCATGTGGTGGCGCAGCTGATGGCCCAAGCCACCTGGGTCGACCCCGAACTGCGTTTCTCCCACTACCGGGACAAGGATCAGGTTGAGGTCGACCTAGTCATCGAACGCGGCCAGGAACTATGGGGAGTAGAGGTCAAGCGGGCCGCCAGCATACAGGCCAAAGACGCAGCAGGCCTCGCCCGACTCGCGGATCAAGCTGGCGAGCACTTCCAAGGTGGCATGCTGATCTATACCGGCCACCACTGCCTGAGGCTGAAGGTGCCGGGCTGCTACGCCGTACCCATTGGCATGCTGTGGGGAGAAGAACCCGGCCAAGCAATCTCCAGCGAAGCCACGTTGCGGATGCTGACTGGGCAGGAGCCGTGATCATGGAAGAAACGGGGTACATCCCCAGTTTCTTATTAATTTTAATCAAGCACTATCACTATATTCTCTGGCTTCCCAAGCTGGCAATAGTGCATTGTTTCTGAAAAAGGAATATTCCTATGTATATAATCACCCAGCCATCCCTCTTTTTTGTTTAAATCCTTCTCCACGAAAGAGGATATTTCACCAAACCACTCTAGGGATGGATTGTTAATCACAACATTAGACTTTACCCTAAGCTCAAGCATCTTCTCTTCGGTTATTACTTTATTATCTCGAAGGCAATAAAGAACATCTGTCATATATGACATTCTCAAGAACCCGGAAATAAACGTCCTCCAGGTTATTAAATTACATCCAAGGGATTTGATTGCTGGAAGAAAAGCCTCTATCCTATAAATTATTCTCGCCATAAATATAGCGGATTGCCTGGCATCTACTGGCAAAAAGGTTCCTATCACACTTAGTGCGCCAGACCTTAGGAAACCATTTGCTACTGAAGCATGCGATCCTGAAATAGGCATCGTATAACATGCGCTAAGCATCACTATGGGAGGAACTCTAGCTTTATGTGCCAGCTCCCATGTGTCCAGTCTTTCATCCCCTATTTTCAGCCATCCATTTTCATCCCTTCCTCCATGATCACCGTGACAATCGAATACAACAATACTTCCTTCAAATCTATTCATCTCACTTATAACTTCGGCTTCAGACTTGACATCAACAACTTTTATTTTTGTTTCTGCATCATCCTTTATGTAATTCCTTACGGCAGCTTCCAGCGCATACTTTATTGCATCGCCATCTTTGAAGGAGCGAATTATTAATATATCTTTCAACTGACTTTCTTTTATATACCCTTTTAGCCCAAAAGATGCATAATTAAAAAACATATTCCCCGGGGTCACAGGTATTCTTGACGTCTCATGGCTAAACATAAGTGGAACTTTGTCAAATCTAAGCCATTCAATTGGAACATCGCTGCATATTGTGCAATATGCAGCCTTATCTCTTATGATAGCTATTATTTCCTCGTCTATATCACCTAGCATGTCATCTGTTAGCTTTGAGAATTTTTTGTATAGTTTCTTTCTGGCTTTCTCCCCATCTTTTTTCACCATTTTATCTATCTCTTTGATTACTCCTCCATATAAATTGACTGAGTTAGGGAGCCTGATACAGGGGGACATTTTATCTGTCGCAATCATAGATATGGCCAAAACATTTGCAGCAAGCTCTTTTTGGCGTATGAAAAGAAGTGGTCCTGCAATAGGATCATTGTATGGATTTACTTCCTCATAAACCATGCCATCATCTAATCGGATTTTAAATCCTGAGTATCCTTTGTTCTTAAATACTCCATTTTTAATAAAGTCACGAATTGGCCTATTTTGTATTCTGCGAAACACCTGATTCCAGAAGCCAGAATTGAAATCGTATAGATGCGCATACATAGACGGAGCATGGATAACAAACTCTAGACCAGATGAGTCACCTTCATGAACATGATTTATGACATATTCTGCACTCCTTATTATTTTTTTAACGTGGCTCCTAGAGTCTTCAAACAGGAAATTTTCTTTTTTATCAAAAATAAATCCAAGCGAATTTAGGCATACTTGATTTGGAACTGCCACGGCATGATTTACTTCCGTTGCATCGATTTTATTAGGCCTTTTTTCACGCAGGCTACGGTTTTCAAAAAAACTTTTATCTATCTTTTTTATTGAATTTGCTGCTGAGTGAAGTCGCTCGTCCAGTGAGTAGGGAGTGATGCCGTCTTTTATGTCTATAACATTTGGCCTATTTTCCAAGGAGAGAATTATAAATCTTTCTGACTCTTCTCCGCAGGCTCTCTTAACAGCTTCTATTTCTTGGGGTAGGCATAATATTACCACGACACCAGGGCGACTAGCCAAAATCTCCTTATCTAAATACATACTTCCAAGTATATTGATATCTTTTCCAGGAAAGTTTTTCCTGCACTCTATAATCCCACTTGGTTCTAGGTAAATTTCTAACAGGCTGTGTGGAAGAAGACATGCTGCTGAGAGCAAGTTAAGAAAATCGCCCTCAACAACTTCTTGGTTATATCCCTGGAAGAGCGTGTAATCTTTATCTGTTCTCGGAACTATTACGAAATATGCAATGCGCACCACTATTCCTCTGCTTAATAAGGAAGTGAAGTTTTATTCCATGTTTGTTGTTGAGCTTTTACCAAATTCCTTTTTGAAGAATTTAGCTTGACTCTTGTCAGCTTTAGCTCCGGCAAATCCGGGATGGGCCCTCATTAACCTATATGTGGAAAAATCAAGTACCTGTCTGCGCATCTCGACCGGCCCTCCCCGCCAACAACTTGAGAATCAACAAAGCAAACTGCTTGCCCCTCTCCTCATCCTCCAACAGCGGCATCGAGAGCTTCTCGTGGTCGCTGAGGGCGTCGAGCACGGCGTCGGTGACGCGCTTGGGGAAGAGGCCGTGCATCACCTGGTCTGTGCTGTGGTTGCGGACCTGGGCCATCACCGCTTCGTCGCGTTCAATGCGGTCGGCGATGCCGTTGGCGAAATGCAGCTTGTCTTCGTCGCTGACCTCGGCGCCGTAGAGGTCGTTGAGCCGGTCGATGATCTCGGCCAGGCGCTGCTTCTCCGGGTCGCGGGGCTTTCCGGAGCCCACATCGCTGACTGGCTTGAGCGGGCTAGCCTCTGCGACTTCCAGGCGTAGGCGCTTCTCCTCTCGCTTGGTAAGCCGGTAGTGGGTCAGCTCCAGCTCACTGACGTCGATGGCCTCTTCCTCCAGCAGCCGGTCGGTGCGCAGCAGTGGATAAAGATGACGGGCATAGACGCATAGCTGCTCCAGCTCGGGGTCGTCGAAGGTGACGATCTGGCTGAGGAACTCGTAGGTGCGCACGAAGCTCTGCAGGTTCTTGCGGAACAGGTCAAGCTCATCGCGGGTGATGCCAGCGTCCTTGAGCTCCTGCTCGGCACGCTTCAAGCCCTTATCGTCACCGCTCTGCTCGGCGATGTGGCGGGCTTCCTTCCAGGTTTGCAGCTGCTCCAGAGTTAACTGATAGCGCTGCTTGAAGCGATCCTGGGCGGGTCGGCAGTAGTAACTGAGGCTCGACGCCGGGGCCTTGGGGTCGAAGAAGGCCTTGGCGAAGGCTTCCACCTCGGGCCAGTGGTAGATGCCGCTGGCGTCCAAACTGCGCTGCAGGTCGTAGACCACGTTGGGATCGGAAACGTCGGCCAACTCCGCCTTGCTGTAATAGGGCGCGAAGGCGTCGAGGATTTCCTGCTCATCGTTATAGAAGTCGAGGATGAAGGTCTGCTTACCGGGGAACAGCCGGTTGAGCCGCGAGAGCGTCTGCACGCAGTCCACGCCCTGGAGCTTCTTGTCCACATACATGGCGCACAGCTTGGGCTGATCGAAGCCGGTCTGAAACTTGTTGGCGGCGATCATCACGTTGAAGTCGTCGGTGTCGAACGCCTCGGCCAGGCCGCGCCCCTTGAGCCCGGGGTTGAGCCGCTGGCTGGTCTCGGTGACCTCCTCGGGGATCACCTCGTCGGCAGGCACGCTGCCGGAGAAGGCGACCATCGGGTGTATGTCGCCGTAGCCCTTGTTCTTGATGTAGTCCTGCATGGCCAGCTGATAGCGCACCGCCTCCTGGCGGCTGGCGGTAACCACCATGGCCTTGGCCTGGCCATCGAGCAGATGACGCACGTTGTCCCGGTAGTGCTCGACGATCACCTCGACCCGCTGGGCGATGTTGTAGGGGTGCAGGCGCACCCACTTGGCCAGGGTCCGCGAGGCCTTTTTGGAATCCACCTCCTGATCCTCACCCTCGGGGTGTGCTAGCTTCCAGGCGGTGCTGTAGGTGACGTAGTTCTTGAGCACGTCGAGGATGAAGCCCTCCTCGATGGCCTGGCGCATGGAGTAGAGATGGAACGGCTCTGGCTTGTTGTCGGCGCTGGCCGGCAGGTCGGGATCCGGCGGGCGACCGAACAGCTCCAGGGTTTTGGCCTTGGGGGTGGCGGTGAAGGCGTAGTAGCTGATCCGCTCGCTGGGGCGACGTGAGGCCACAGCGGCATCCAACATCACCTCGGCACTGATCTCGCCTTCATCATCTTCCAAAGCCTCACCCGCAGCCGCTAGCAGCGCCTTGAGCTTGCTGGCCGAGGCACCGGTCTGGGAGGAGTGGGCCTCGTCGGCGATCACCGCGTAGCTGCCCGCGGCGAGCTGCGGGCGCTTGTCCAGGGCGTCGAACAGCGCCGGGAAGGTCTGGATGGTGACGATGATGATGCGGGTATTGCTGGCGAGGGCCTCGGCGAGCTGCTCCGACTTGCTCTGGCTGCCGATGTCCCGGGTGATCGGGCACACCACGCCGCGGGCATGCTCGAACTGGTAGATGGTGTCCTGGAGCTGGCTGTCGAGCACCGTGCGGTCGGTGACCACGATCACCGAGTTGAAGAGCTTCCTGCCGTCCTCGCCGTAGAGGTTGGCCAGCTGGTGGGCGCACCAGGCGATGGAGTTGGACTTGCCCGAGCCGGCGCTGTGCTGCACCAGGTAGCGCCGCCCCGGCCCCTCGGCCAAGGTGGCCTGCACCAGGCAGTTGACCACCTCCCACTGGTGGTAGCGGGGGAAGATCAGCGTTTCCCTGGTGGTGCGGCGGCCGTGGAAGTCCTCGCTAGTCCTCTTCTCCAGATGCAGAAAGCGGCCCAGGACCTTCAGCCAGGCGTCCGGGGCGAACACCTCCTCCCACAGGTAGGCGGTGGCGTAGCGCTGCGCGTCCTTGGCGGGCGGGTTGCCGGCACCGCCCTCCTGCGTGCCGCGGTTGAAGGGCAGGAAGAAGGTCTCCTTGCCGGCCAGCTTGGTGGTCATCGCCACCTGATCCTGACTCACCGCGAAGTGCACCAGGGCGCCGCGCTTGAAGGTCAGCAGCGGCTCGGGCTTGCGCGTGACCGGATCCTTCACCGGGCGGTCGTAGCGGTACTGGCGCTTGGCGTTCTCCACCGACTGCTTGAACTCGCTCTTGAGCTCGAGCGTCGCGGTGGGGATGCCGTTGACGAACAGCACCAGGTCCAGGCGCGGGTTGTAGCCCTGGCCGCCGGCCCGGGCCTCGCGGGCGTGGGGCGAGTAGGAGACCTCCGGCACCACCCGCAGGCGGTTGGCGCGGTAGCGGGCGAGCGACTCCGGGTTCATGCCGTGGTCGGGCTGGAAGCTGCACAGGTCGAACTTCACGCCCGGCACCTTGAAGCCGTGGCGCAACACCACCAGGGTACCGGCCCGCTCCAGCTCGCGGACCACCTTCTGCACGAACACCTGCTCCGGCGCCTGGGGGTTGGCCTTGCAGAACTTCTCCCAGCGCTCCGGCCAGGCCTCGCGCACGTAGCCGAGCAGATCCTCGGTGTAGAGCGCCGCGGTGCGGTCGTAGCCGCCGGCCGTGCCGGCCTTCCAGCCATGGGCCGTCATGGCCTCGATGATGTCCTGCTGGAAGCGGGCTTCCCTGCTGTCCGCCATAAGATCCCCTGCGCTTGGCGTAATTATGCGTAACAGCCTAGCGCGTCAGGGGGGCAAGGAGAAGGCTACTTAGGCCGATGCATCACCCATAGAGGGCGGTGTCGCCAATCGTCAGGGAAGCCCATTTCGGCGACATTGATCGCATGGCGGTCAATCAAGCCGATCAGCCGTTCCCGCCAATGGTGGTGAGGGTTCACCACATCCATCAGGTACAGCATCAGGGTGAGGGTATTGTAGATACGACGCGAGGCGTCGAAGGAGAGACTGTCCAGCACCGCCGCCGGCCGATCCTTTGGCAGCTTGGGTAGGAAGGTGAACTCCCGGTTCCACAGTCGGGCATGGTGAGCACACTGGTTGCGCACCGTGCTCAGGTGATGCAGCACCGATGTCAGCACGCTCTCGTCGAAGTCGTACTCACGTGCCACAGCATTACGGTCTCGGCGCTGGCGTGTGTTGGCGTACCACTGGGACAGTTGACCGAGCGTCATGATCTCCACCAGGGCCCAGATCGGAGGCAGCGGCTCATCGTAGGTGGTGCTCAGGTGGCGGATGAAGGTTTCCTGACTGCGCCGCACCTCCCCTTCCAGGGCGCGGAGCCGCTCCTCGTAGCGCCATGAACGGTGAGGGGACTTGAATAGGGCCGGGTCAAGGTGGCAGTGGGGCCCGTGCGTGTGGGCCATGTGATAGGCCCAGCAAGTGCGAATAGAGACCTCGATGCGTTCGATGGCGTCCATGACCAGCAGCCGGAACTCCCGGTCGAACACATAGAGGTTCAGCACGTCATCCAGGGTGGTGCCGGGGCGCAGGCGATGCGTCTGGTGATCGGCCTCGAAGGGCAACCAATAGGCGCCCAGCCGGTAGTAATTGAGATGGCGCAGGTAGTGGAGCGCCCTCTGGCGGTCCGGCACCGTCAGCCCCCGCTGGATGAGCCGGTCGAGCTGGTCATCTAAGCTCAGCGGGGGCTTGTTGAACTGCAAGGCCGACCTCCAGAAAAAGTAACCCCCCAAGGTGCGCTTCAGGGAGAGGCGTGGGGGGTGTTGTTACGAAACAGTATAAGGACGCAGAGACCTGCTGCCAAGTCTCACCTATCAGGTTGGCGCCATCTCATCGGACTGCGCCGCAGCGGCACTCACCTGCCGGTCCTGCCACTCGCCGTAGGTCAGGCCGCTGTCTTCCGCCTTCCAGGAGGTCCGGCCATTGGCACTTCGGCCCGAGACCACCGCCGCGGCGGCGCTGGGGCTGCTGAAGCCCTGGTCCTCGCTGAACACTCGGGTGCCGTCACCGTTCTCCACCAGGATCCCGTCTTCGCAGAGCTGGTTGTAGAGGCTCTGGTAGCCGCGCTCGGTGCCGATCCAGGTGCCCCGAGCCATGGAGCCCTTGAAGACATAGAACTCGCCATCCAGCTCCTGACCGGTCGCGCGGATGCCATGCCGCGGTACTTCCAGGACGAAACGGGGAGATGCCTCGGGCTCAGCGGCAGGGGCACCGTCAGGAGCATGCGAGGGGCGCGAGGTCTCACGCAGGAAGTCGAAGCCCAGCACCGGCAGTACGGTGCGGATCTGCTCCAGGAAGAACGCCATGTCAGCACGATCCGACTCGGGCAGGTTGATGTACTCGTGGGCGGTGCCGTTGACCAGCTTGCAGCGCCCCACCTGGCCGGCGCTCTGGATCAGCAGGCTCTCCAGATACTTCACATGGGCCTTGGTGAGATTCTGGTCCTTGCTGGTGACCAGGCAGACCTTCTCCCAGAAGTCCTTGCCGCCCCCAGAACCCGAAACAGCCTCGGGGCGGTTGTGCTGCTTCAGCCGGGTTCCGACGTCGTCGCTCTCGCCGATGTAGACCAGCGGACGTAGGCTGTTGTCGGGGTCGGGGCCGACCAGGAAGTAGATCCCGGTGCGGCCGCACTCCGGGCGCTGGACCAGCTCGCTGAGCTTGCTGCGCGGTCCGGTGAGCACATGGCCGGTCCAGTTCATGATCTCGGCGGTCAGCAGACCGTTGGGCGTGCCATCCACCAGAAAGAGCCGAATGCTGCGTCCTTGAGTCATGGTAGCTCCTCACCCTAGCCGTAGGTGGCCCGCCCTTCGGCGGCCATCAGCATCTCGGATTGCTCAGGCTGTTGATCTGCCCGCCAGCCACGCACGTCGATCTTTCCGGTAACGGCGGCGGAGATCAGGGCGGAGCGGCGTTCTTGAAGAAGCTCAATAGTGTGACCAGCTTCCTCAAGAAGGGCGTCGATTTTCTCCTTAGCTTCAGACAGGTATTTCTCGATGCTCTCTTGTTCCTTTGGCGGTGGCACGGCCACAAAACGCGCAGCCATTGATGATAGTGGAATTCGGGAGCGGGTAGATCCAGAAGCTAGTCGACCTGCATCAAAAGCGGCGCCTGATGATAGCTGATTAGCCATAAAATTCGGTCTTGCGCGAAATGCATCAAGGCGAAATCTAAAACAGTCCGCTTTCACCATAGCTGGAGCGATGCCTTCAGGGGCAACACATGCACGGCCGACCACATTATTACCATCACCTAGACCAGCAACCAGAACGTCCCCGCTGAGTACGCCGCTTCGGCTACCAATCGACTTATAGTATTCTTCATCAATGTAAGCGGAGTCTTGATCGCCAAACTCTCCGGCCTTTACATTCTGCAACCGAATTACGCGAACCCCAGAACTTGAGTAGTGCTCTGATTTCAATGCTGATCCGAATGGTCCGTCACATTTATCGAGTGTAATCATACCAAGCTTCATAACATCCCAATGCGCCGGCACTTCCCCCAGCCACTCCACCCCGGAGTCTTTCATCGGCACATCGGGGTCGAGCCCCTTGGTGACGGCATGGGAGATCACCGCCTGGCGCTTCTCCTTGAGCAGCTCAATAAGGCGCTGCTGTTCCTTCACCAAGGCGTCGATACGGGCGGTTTCGTGGTCGAGGAAGCTCAATACCTGGCGCTGCTCTTCTTGGGGAGGAAGAGGCAACGGACATGACATCACGTTACTGGACGAAATTGAGGCCAGGTTAGTGCTCTGCTTTGAATAGAGATAAAAGTAGGAGCGGGCCGCACTGGAACGAGTGAACATGGAAAGCCAGTGAGGCAGCAAATGGTGATTCGGACGAATTGCAAAAACATGGTTCTGATGAAGGCAGTCAGCAATTTCTCCCTGCCAGACAGTCCCACGACCAAGCTTGTCATTGTCTCCGCCTTCGTTCATCAAGACATCGCCAGGCTGAAGGCGGTAGCGGTCAACCTCGGACAACGCAACTGTCACAGTGTTGACCGACGAGAGATCGACATGCCCATCCTGAACATTGGCAACTCGCAGATATGGCAGGTCAATAGTGGGCGTATCATCGGAGTAGCTTTTTCCCTTGGCCACCCCACCCTGGATGGTCGCATACCACCGTAACGGTCCGACCACCCAATGCGCTGGAACCTCTCCCAGCCACTCGACACCTGAGTCCTTGTACTCGGGATACCGCGGAAACGTCATGCCGACAGCTCCTCGAGCATCCGCTTGATGCGGTCGGTGCAGGCCTTGAGGTCGGCGTCGATCTCCTCCAGCGGGCGCGGCGGCGTAAACTGGTAGAAGTGCCGGTTGAAGGGGATCTCGAAGCCGACGATGCCGATGCGGCCGTCCAGCGGGTCGCGCTTCTCCTCGTCGATCCAGGCGTCGGGGACGTGGGGCTTCACCTCGCGCTCGAAGTAGTCGAACACCGACTCGTCCAGCGGCACGTTCTCGTTGTCGCGCAGGCCGGTGTCGGGTTCGGGGTTGCCCTGCTTGTCGAGGCAGATGTCGGCCTCCGGGTCACGCTCGGAGAGGGCGCCGAGGATCGCCTTCTGCACCGGGGCGCCGATCTTGAGGCCTTCCGCCTGCAGGGCGGCCTTCAGCGCCTTGAGGAAGGCGTCACGGTTGGTGAAGCGCTGCTCGGGGTCCAGGGTGGCGCAGGCGGCCATCAGGGCCTCACGCTCGGCCTCCTCCAGCTTCTGGATGGCCCTCTCGTCATCGAGCTTGGCCAGGCGCTCGGGGCTGGCCTGGAAGTCGAGGCGCAGCGGGCGCTCCACGGTGATGCGCCGGTAGCCGAAGGCCTCCACCGGGAAAATCTTGCTCTCCTCGCTTTCCTGGCAGGCGCCGTAGAGCCGCACGATCTCGTCGATGTCGCGATCGGCCACGTACTGGCGCTTGCTGCCCAGCGACTTGCGCATCTTGCTACCCCGGCCGGTGGCGTTGATCAGCTGCACCTGGCCGCGGCGCTCGGTCGGCTTGTGATTCGAGAGGATCCACACATAGGTGGCGATGCCGGTGTTGTAGAACATGTCGGTGGGCAGGCCGACGATGGCCTCCACCAGATCGTGCTGCAGCAGGTAGCGACGGATCTCGGACTCCCCGCTGCCGGCCCCGCCGGTGAACAGCGGCGAGCCGTTGAGGATGATGCCAATGCGCGAGCCGCCCTCCTGGCGTGGGCGCATCTTGCTCACCAGGTGCATCAGAAACAGCAGCGAGCCATCCGAGACCCGCGGCAGGCCGGGGCCGAAACGGCCGTCGTAGCCTCGGTGCTTGTGCTCGTCGGTGACCTGCTTCTGGACCTTCTTCCACTCCACGCCGAAAGGCGGATTGGAGAGCATGAAATCGAAGTGCTGCCCGGCCAACTGGTCGTCGGCGAGGGTGTTGCCGAGCTTGATCTGCTGGACCTCCTGGCCCTTGATCAGCATGTCGGCCTTGCAGATGGCATAAGACTCGGGGTTCAGCTCCTGGCCGTGCAGCGAGACGCTCATGCCGCCGCTGACCTGCTGCATGTACTCGTCGCTCTCGGAGAGGAAGCCGCCGGTGCCCGCGGTGGGGTCGTAGACGGTGACGATGCGGTGCGGGCGCAGCTTGTCGTCCTGGCCGGTGAGCACCAGGGAGGAGGTCAAGTGAACAATGTCGCGTGGGGTGAAGTGCTCCCCCGCCGTCTCGTTGGAGCTCTCGGCGAACTTGCGGATCAGCTCCTCGAACACCAGGCCCATGCCGAAGTTGCTGAGCCGCTTTGGGCTCAGGTCCATGGTGGCGAAGCGCTGCACCACCTGATAGAGCAGGTTGTTGGCGCCGAGCTGCTGGACGAAGCCCTCGAACTCGAAGTGCTCGAAGATCTCCCGGGCGTCCTGGCTGAAGGCCTGAACGTAGCTCATCAGGTCGTCGCCGGTCTGGGTGTCGGAGAGCGAGGCCAGGGTCAGCGGCGAGGCATTGAAGAACTTCTCACCACCGGCACGCAGCAGCAGCTTCTCGCGCACCGCATCGGGCTTGGCCTGGTGCTCATGGGCGGCGGCCAGCACCTCGGCCTTGGTGGGTTCCAGCACGCACTCCAGACGCCGCAGCAGCGTGAAGGGCAGGATGATGCGGCCATACTGAGACTGCTTGAAATCGCCGCGCAGCAAGTCCGCCACGGACCAGATGAAGGCCGCCAGTTGAGAATGACTTTCCATGTTCATGATTGTCCCCGCGTAGGTACCCGATAGGTGACTATTGTCGGCCATCAAACCCAGCGAGGTGGAGCGAGGGGCAGTGCATCTCAAACTGGGGAAAGCACTGTTGTAATGGTGGGCCCAGCTGGACTCGAACCAGCGACCAAGGGATTATGAGTCCCCTGCTCTAACCAACTGAGCTATAGGCCCTGCATTGCGCCGCCGTATGATAGCGAAAGCTGGTGGGCGTGGCCAGAGCCTGGGCGGCGGCAAATTCGCGCCGCTGCGCCGGGCACTTCCCGGCGTTTGGCGTGTCTTCTGGGGTGGGCCTTTCGCTCCTGGAGACGCACCGCTCATGAAACGCCTTTTCGCTTCTTTATCGCTGTTGCCGCTGGGCGCCACCGCCCTGCTGTTTGCCCTGCCGCTTTCCGCCTGGGAGCTCGACCCGGAGCGTTCGCGGGTGTCGGCCACCGTGATGCAGATCGCCCCCGACGGCCCCATCCCCCGCCAGCACGAGGTGCGCCGGCTGAGCGGCAGTGCCAGTACGAACGGCACCCTGGAGCTGCCGCTGCGGCTCAACCAGAGCGACGTGGTGGAGCGGCTGGGGCCGCTGCCGCCGTGGCTCTCCGGCTTGACCGAGCGGCCCATGGCCACCCTGACCACTCAGTTTCCGCCCGAGCGGCTGGAGCGGCTCGAGGTGGGTGAGTCGCTGGTGGAAACCCTGACGATGACGGTACGTTCAGGAAACAACGTACGCCAGGAGTCGCTGCCGGTGCGCTTCACCAAGAGAAGCAGTGCCGAGGTGCAGGTGACCAACGCCGAGCGGGTGGCGCTGGATGGCCAGGCGCTGATGGCGGATCCCACTCTGCGCTCGGTGATGCTGCTGCTCGGTTACGAGCAGATCGGCGATGAGGTACCGGTCAGGCTCGATGCCCTGCTGGTGAGGTAACGGGCATCGGCGGCTGCGTTGTCGCCCAGCCGCCTCTGAACTAGATTTGTACTGGACTAGGGTTTGTTGAGCAGTCAAACGTCGAAACGGCTCGACCGGGAGGGTCATCGGAGCCGTTTCGATCCTGAACCATGGGCAGAGGAGGGAGACCGTGCCCGAGTTCGAGCTGGCGACGATCGATCTGGTGATCGTGGGCCTGTACGTGAGCATGATCCTTGCCATCGGCTTTTGGGTAGGCCGTAAGAGCAAGGATTCCGAGAGCTATTTTCTCGCCGGTCGCGGCATGATCTGGCCGCTGGTGGGCTTCAGCCTGGTCTCCGCCAACCTCTCCGGCACTTCCTACATCGGCCTGGCCGGGGCCGGCTACGAAGACGGCATCGCCGTGTGGAACTACGAGTGGATGGCCACGCTGGTGCTGGTGTTCTTCGCGCTCTTCATCCTGCCGTTCTACCTTCGCTCGCGCGTCAGCACCATGCCGGAGTTTCTGGCTTGCCGCTACGACAAGCGCTCGCGCTATGCCTTCTCCATCTTCTCGGTGTTCACCGCGCTGTTCATCGACAGTGCCGGCGCACTGTTCGCCGGCGGTATCGTGCTGAAGCTGCTGTTTCCCGAGGTTCCGCTGGGCCTGCTGATCACCGCCATGGCGCTGCTCGGCGGTATCTACGTCATCCTGGGCGGCCTGCGCGCGGTGATGATCACCGATACCATTCAGGCCGTGCTGCTATACGTGGCGGGCGCAGTGATCTTCTTCATGCTGTTTCGCGAACTGGGCTCCTGGGGCGCCGTCCGGGAAGCGGCGCCGGAAGATGGCTTCACGGTGTTCAAGCCGGCGGACGACGACTTCCTGCCCTGGCCCGGGGTACTCACCGGGGTGCTGTGGCTGGGTTTCTACTACTGGACGACGAACCACATCGTCATGCAGAAGGTGCTCTCGGCCAAGAGCATCGACCATGGCCGCTGGGGCGTGCTGATGGCCGGCTTTCTCCAGCTGCCGCTGCTGTTCCTGCTGATTCTGCCCGGCACCATGGGGCGAGCGCTCTACCCTGACCTGCCCGACTCGGATCTGATCTGGCCGATGCTGGCCTTCGACTTCCTGCCCATCGGCATCCGCGGCCTGGTGCTGGCGGCGCTGGTGGCGGCGCTGATGTCGACCCTCGACTCGGTGCTCAACGGCGCCTCTTCGCTGGTGGTGAACGACTTCGTCAAGACCCGCGGCAAGCAGCGCAGCGAAAAGCAGATCCTGCTGATCAGCCGGGCCATGGTGGGCGTGTTCATGATCGCGGCCGGCCTGTGGGCGCCGGTGATCCTGACCTTCGACGGCATCGTCGAGTACTTTCAGTCGTTCCTCGGCTACGTGACCATGCCGGTGGTGGTGATCTTCCTCGGCGGGCTGTTCTGGTACCGGGCCACGGCGACGGCCGCTTTCTGGACCCTGGTGATTGCCGCGCCGATCGGCCTCGCCGGCTTCCTTGCCGGCGAGATCTTAGAGCTGTATCAGCTGCAGTTCCTCTACGGTGCCGGGGTCATGCTGCTGCTGAGCCTTACCCTGTTCGTCGGCATCACTCTGTTCAGCGAGCCGCCTGAGCGGGAAGCGCTCAAGGAATACGTCTGGTCCCGCGAGGCCTGGCGTGAAGAGTCGCGTGAGCTGGCCGACAAGCCGCTGTGGAAGAACTATCGCGTGCTGGCCGGCCTGCTTGCGGTGGTCACCGTGGTTTGGGTGGCCCTGTTCATCTAGGGAAACACTGCACAAATGCCTGCGCTTCCCTAGCGCGACGACCGCTCAGCCTAGGCAGAGCCCAGCACCTCGCTCTCCACCAGCGCTCCGGTCTGCACCCGCCACTGCGCGGCGTAACGACCGCCGCGCTGGAGCAGCTCGGCGTGGCTGCCCTGCTCCACCACCCGGCCACCGTCGACGACCACGATCTCGTCGGCGTGAACGATGGTGGAGAGCCGGTGGGCGATCATGATCACGGTGCGGCCGTGGCCGATCTTGGCCAGCGAGCGCTGGATGGCCGCCTCGGTTTCGTTGTCCACCGCGCTGGTGGCTTCGTCGAGTACCAGGATCGGCGGGTCCTTGAGCAGCGCCCGGGCCAGGGAAAGCCGCTGACGCTGGCCACCGGAGAGGCGCACGCCGCGCTCGCCCACGGCGGTGTCGAGCCCCTGGGGCAGTGCCTGAATGAACTCCCAGGCTTCGGCAGTGCGCGCCGCTTCGATCACCGCCTCTTCGCTGGCATCGGGCTTGCCGTAGGCGATGTTGTCGCGGATCGAACCCTCGAACAGATAGACGTCCTGACTCACCAGGCCGATGGCACGGCGCAGCGATTCGAGACTGACCTCGGCGATCGGCTGGCCGTCGATGCGCACCTCGCCGGCCGAGGGGTCGTAGAAGCGCAGCAGCAGCTTCATCAGGGTCGACTTGCCGGAGCCGGTGGCGCCCACCAGCGCCAGGGTGTTGCCGGCAGGCACGTGCAGGCTGATGCCATCGACGCCGACGCCGCTCGCTGCGTAGCGAAAGCTTACGTTATCGAAACTCACCTCGCCGCGCACCGGCTCGGCCAGCGGCTGGCCTTCGCTGTCCTTCACCGTGATCGGCACCGCCAGCAGGTCGAGAATGCGCCGCGTGCTGGCCATGGCGCGCTCGAACAGGTCGATTACCTCGGCGAGGCCGGTGAGCGGCCACAGCAGTCGCTGGGTGAGAAACACCAGCACGCCGTAGGCGCCGACGTTGAGGTCGCCGCGCAGCGCCAGCATGCCGCCCACGGTGAAAGTGGCCAGAAAGCCGGCCAGGATCGCCATGCGGATCACCGGGATGAAGGCGGAGCTGACCCGGATGGCACGGCGGTTGGCTTCTACGTAGGCCTCACTGACCGTGCGCAGCCGCTCGGCCTCACGCGCCTCGCTGGTGAAGCTCTTGATGGTGGCGATGCCGGCCAGGTGGTTGGAGAGCCGGCTGGCGAGGTCGCCCACCTTCTCGCGCACGTCGGCGTAGAGCGGGCCGGCCTTGCGCTGGAAGAAGAAAGCGCCCCAGATGATCATCGGGATCGGCGTGAAGGCGAGCAGCGCGATCAAGGGCGAGATGACGAAGAACACCGCGCCCACCGCCACCACGGTGACGCCGACCTGGATCAGCGAGTTGGCGCCGCCGTCCAGGAAGCGTTCGAGCTGGTTGACGTCGTCGTTCATGGTCGCCACCAGTTGGCCCGAGCTCTTCGACTCGAAGTAGGCCATGTCGAGACGCTGGGCGTGCTCGTAGGTGTCCAGGCGCATGTCGGCCTGCAGCCGCTGGGCCAGGTTGCGCCACAGGATCTTGTAGAGATATTCGAAGATGGACTCGCCGGCCCAGATGAAGAAGGTGAGCACGGCGAGCACCAGGATCTGCTCCTGGGGCGTGGTGAAGCCAAGCCGGGCGACGAAGCTGCGCTCCTGGTTGACCACCACATCGATGGCCACGCCGATGAGGATCTCCGGTGCGATGTCGAAGATCTTGTTGATCACCGAGCAGGTGGTGGCGGCAATGATGCGGCGTCGGTAACCGCGCGCATAGCGCAGCAGACGCACCAGCGCATGGAAGCTGTTGGCAGTAGCGTTGGCGGACATGAGAGATTCCTGGCGAACAAGATTCGCAGCTTAACGGTTTCGCACCACTTGCACCAAGGCGGCAACACACGGCTGAGCTTGCATCGCCCCCTCACTCTTCACGACAATACTGGGCTTTCTCACCGCCAAGGATGCTCGATGCTCCCCGATCTCTTCGCCGTCATGGCTCCCATACTGGCCGGCGCCGGGCTGGGCTTCATGTGGATCCGCCTGGGGCATCCCTTTCCCGTCGACTTCGTCACCCGGCTGGTCTTCAACATCGGCACGCCGGCCCTGGTCATCGCCTCGCTCACGGGTGCCGACATCGATGCCGGCAGCTTCGGGCGCACCATGCTGGCCGCCGCCCTGGTCATGACGCTGATGGGTGGCGCCACCTTCGTCATGGCGCGTCTGCTGAAGCAGGATTGGCGTGTATTGCTGGCACCGATGATGTACCCCAACACCGGCAACATGGGCCTGCCGGTGGTGCTCTACGCCTTCGGCAGCGCGGGCTTCGCCTTCGGCATCACGGTGATGGTCACGGTCTCGCTGTTCCAGTTCACCATCGGCGCCATCTTCGCCAGTGCCGACAATCCTTTGAAGACTCTGCTCAGGACGCCTACGGTTTACGCTATCCTGATAGCACTGCTCCTGCTGCTGACGGATACCGGGCTGCCGCTGTGGCTGGCCAACAGCGTCGATCTGATCTCGGGTTTCACGGTGCCGCTGATGCTGATCACGCTGGGCGTGTCGCTGGCCAGCATCAAGGTGAAGAACCTGAAGACGGGCATCGGTTTCAGCCTGTTGCGCATCCCCATCGCCGCACTGTTGGCCTGGGGCATCGGCACGCTGCTGAACCTGCCGCCGCTGGCACTCAGCATTCTGATACTGCAGATGTGCATGCCGGTGGCGGTGTTCAACTACCTGTTCGCTCAGCGCGCCAAGCGGGAACCGGAATACGTCGCCAGCCTGGTGTTCTGCTCGACATTGCTGGCGCTGTTCTACTTGCCCATTCTGCTGGCTATCCTGATGTAGCCGGCAAGCGGGACCGAGGGGTGAAGGGAACACCCCGGCTGCACCACAGTCTCTATCCTTTGGGGTGGCAAGAGAAAGGGGCGGCAAAGAAATGCAAGGGAGGAAGTCATGCACGAAGCAAACAAGCCATTGTCCGTCGTTCTGCTGGCAGGCATCGCGGCAAGCGGTAGCGCCCTGTCCACCGCAGCGCTCGGCGTCGAAGTCGTCGAAGAGAGCATCTCCACAGAACACATGGAGCTGCGCCTGGAGCGCATTGCCGAGGGTCTCGAGAACCCCTGGGCGGTAGCCATGCTGCCCGACGGACGCTTTCTGGTCACCGAGCGCCCGGGGCGCCTGGCGCTGATCGACGAAGATGGCAGCATCACGCATCTCGAGGGCGTGCCCGAGGTCAGCGCACAGGGCCAGGGCGGCCTGCTCGACGTCACGCTGCACCCGCGCTACGGCGACGGCGAGCACGACTGGCTCTACTTCACCTGGAGCAAGCCCGGCGACGGCGGCACGGCAACGGCCTTGAGCCGCGCCAGACTGAGCGACGACGCCCTGAGCGACGTCGAGACGCTGTTCGAACAGGACCGCTTCTCCGGCCCTGGGCGGCACTATGGCTCACGGCTCGCCTGGCTGCCCGACGAAACCCTGCTGATGTCCATCGGCGACCGCGGCACGCCCGAGCGCGCCCAGGCGGCAGACGATCATGCCGGCAGCGTGCTGCGGCTAGCCGCCGATGGCAGCGCTCCCGACGACAACCCCTTCGCCGACGATGATGCCACCCTTGCCGAGATCTATACCCTCGGCAACCGCAACATTCAGGGTATGGTGGTGACCGAGCAGGGCGAGATCTGGGCCACCGAACATGGCCCCTTCGGCGGCGACGAACTCAATCTCATCGTCGCGGGGGAAAACTACGGTTGGCCCGAGGTCAGCCAGGGGCGCGACTACGGCACCCGCGAGCCCATCGGCGAGGACTCCCTGCCGGGAATGCAGGATCCGATCCACGTCTTCGAAGCTCCCTTCGCCCCCTCCGGTCTGGCTCAGGTGACCTCGGTCACCTTCGGCGAGTGGCAGGGCGACCTGCTGGCCGGCGGGCTGCGCGGCGAGCGGCTGTACCGCTTGTCGATCGAGGGAGAGCAGCTGGCCGACAGCGAAGTGGTGCTGGACGGACAGATCGGACGCATCCGCGGCGTGCACCAGGGGCACGATGGTGCCATCTACCTGGTCAATGACGAGGCGCAAGGCAGCCTCTACCGGCTGAGGCCGGTGGAGTGATTCAAGCACGGCGCCGGTCCATGGGCCGGTGCCGCCTTCGTCTAACGCTGCCTGCGAGATGCCATGCGCCTACGCAATCTCATCCTCATCACCGTCATAGCACCGCTGTTCCTCGTGCTGCTGATATTCAGCCTGGTGGCCATCAAGTCGCTCGAGGACAACGTGCGCACTCGCCTCGAGCGGGAAGTCCAGGTCATCACCAACGTCATCGGCACGACCCTGAGCCACGCCCTCAGCCGCAACGCCACCGAGCCACTCGAAGAGTCGCTCTATTCCGCGTTCTCCTTCCATCGCATCTATGGCGCCTATGTCTTCGACGCCAACGGGCGCGAGATCTACGGGCTCGGCCTGGGGCAGGCCCTGTTCAGCCCGGAAACCATTCGCGAGGTCGCCGAGCACGGCGAGATGCGCGCGGCCTATCGCGAGCACGACGGCTGGCATTACTACTCCGCTCTGAAGCCGCTGATATCCAATACCGGCGAGGTGCAGGGCGTACTGCAGGTCAACCGGCTCAATACCGGGATCGAGAACTACACCGGTTTTCTCAGCCAGCTGGCGCTGCTGGCGTTCGTCGTCGGCGCGGCCGGGATCGTGCTGGGTATCTGGTGGGGCTTTCGGCGCCATATCGAGCGTCCGCTGGAACGACTGCTGGCCGTCATGCAGCGGGTGGAGGCCGGCGACCGGGAGCAGCGGGCCGAAGCCGAGGGGCCGCAGGAGTATGAACGCTTGGCAGTGGCCTTGAACGGCATGCTCGACGCCATGGCCGAGAAGGACGCCGATATCGAGACGCGTCGACGCAAGGAGATCGAACTCGAGAAGCGCCTGCGCAAATCGAAGAAGCTCGCCGAGCTCGGCGTGCTGGCTGCGGGCGTCGCCCATGAAATCGGCGCCCCGTTGACGGTGATCAACGGCCAGGCGCAGCGCCTCTCACGCCGCGAGACGCTCACCGACGCGGACCGCACCAGGCTTGGTCGTATACGCGGCGAGGTGGAGCGTATCGTCGAGATCGTGCGCCAGTTGATGGAACTGGGCCGGCGCCACAACGTCGAGAAGGAGCCGCTGCAACTCGCCGAACTGCTCGAGACCACCCGCGAACTGGTCGAGGAGGATTTCGAACAGAGCGACATCCGGCTCGAACTCGATCTTCCCGCGACGACACCGCCGCTGCTGGCCAACGGCCAGCAGCTGATACAGGTACTGACCAACCTGCTGCGCAACGCGGCGCAGGCCAAGGGCGTCGAGCGCGTGCGCATCCGTGCACAGGACAAGGAGGGCTGGCTGACCCTGTGGATAGAGGATGACGGCCCCGGCATCGCCGATCAGGACAAGCAGAAAGTCTTCGACCCGTTTTTCACCACCAAACCCGTGGGTCAAGGCAGCGGCCTGGGATTATCCATGGTACATCGAATCATCAACGATCATGGCGGCACTGTCGGTGTTTACGACAGCGAGCTGGGGGGAGCCGGCTTCGAGATCGGGCTGCCACTGAACGATAGCGAGGAAGGAGGGACTGCCACGTGACAGGAAGCCACACCCAATCCGATCTGCCGATACTGGTCGTCGAGGATGACGCCGCCATCCTGGAGCTGCTCGAGGAGGAGCTCCAGGAAACCGGCTACCAGACGCTCGGTGTCGGCAGCGCCGAGGAAGCCATGCTCACCTTGAGCCACAGCGAAGTGGCGATGATCATCAGTGACGTGCGCTTGCCCGGCATGAGCGGCATGCAGCTGCTCGAACAGCTTCGCCAGGAGGGCAGCCGCGTCGGTTTCATCGTGATCACCGCCTTCGGCACCATCGACCAGGCCGTGGAAGCACTGAAGATCGGTGCCGACGATTTTCTGACCAAACCGCTCGATCTGGAGAGCGTGGGCGAAGCGGTCTACCGCGTGCTGGAAAACAGGCGTCTGGCCGAACGCTTCCAGCAGGGAGAGGCCCCCGGTCATTTTCACGGCATCGTCGGGGAGAGCGAGACGATGCAGGCCCTGTTCCACGATGCGGCACGCCTGGCCAAGAGCGACGCACCAATTCTGATCCTCGGCGAGAGCGGCACCGGCAAGGAGCTGCTGGCGCGCGCCATTCATGCCGAAAGCCCCCGCGCCGCCGAGCCCTTCATCGCCATCAACTGCGCCAGCATTCCTTCGGAGCTGATGGAGAGCGAGTTTTTCGGCCACGTGAAGGGAGCCTTCACCGGGGCCAGCGATTCGCGCCAGGGTCTGTTCCAGGCGGCCAACGGCGGCAGCCTGTTCCTCGATGAAATCGGTGAAATGTCGCCCGGCCTGCAGGCCAAACTGCTGCGCGCGCTGCAGGAGAAGATGGTCAAGGCCGTGGGTGCCGAGAAGGAGGAAGCGGTTGACGTGCGCATCATCGCCGCCACTCACCGCGACCTCGAACAGGAGATCGAGAGCGGCAATTTTCGCAGCGACCTGTTCTACCGGCTGGAGACCTTCTCGCTGCGCATTCCGCCCCTGCGCGAACGCCAGGGCGACATCGAACGCCTGGTTTCGGCGCTGATCGAGAAGCACGCCACCGCCCAGGGCAAGCGCATCGACAGCGTGGAGCCAGTGGCGCTCCAGACCCTGCTCGACTACCCCTACCCCGGTAACGTGAGAGAGCTCGAAAATGCCATCATGCGGGCGGTGACCCTGGCCGAGGATGGGCTGCTCAGCCACGCCGACCTGCCGGAACGCATACGTCAGCATGGTCAGGAACAGCGCGGCGTGGTGCGTCAGATCGAAGCCGGTAACGCCCTCGTCGCGCGCAGCCAGCAGAGCTGGCCGAGTCTTGAGGAAGTCGAGAAACGCTATATTCAGAAGGTGCTGGAAGCCACCGGCGGCAACAAGCGGCGCACGGCGGACATCCTCGGCATAGCCAGGCGTACACTCTACCGGCGACTGGAGGAGGATTGACGATCATCCAGACGTTACGACCGGAAACGTAAAAAAGCCCCCGTGGGAGCGCGGGGGCGAAGTACGCCATGCAACTCGACTGACGGTGCAAGGGGGGAGGGTGGCGGGCCGTCAGCGAATTGCGACGCGTCATTTTGGGCAAGCATCCTTGCGTTCGCTACACGCCTGGGAAGCCCCAGCCAACTGGCTGGGGCCGAGCCTGGATATTAAGTGTCTCTTTCCGGATATTCCCACTCATCTGACTCATCGCCCGGCATGGCTGCGGGACCATCACCGAAACCGGGCTCTTCACCAGGTGCAGCTTCGGTACCCGGCATGGCAGGATCGGCACCCGGTTCAGTGGCCCCGTCAATGCCGGGGGCAGCCGGGTCACCGGGCTCGACACCCGGGCCGGCTTCATGCCCCGGTGCAGCCTCGGTGCCTGTGCCTGTGCCTGTGCCTGGCGCAGTCTCAAAGCCAGGATCGGACTGCTGCATACCCGGATCTTGCATTTCTCCCGGCTGCGCTTCGGTACCCGGCATGGCAGGATCTGCGCCCGGCTCAGTAGTTCCATCAATGCCCGGCGCGGCCGGGTCGCCGGGTTCGACGCCCGGACCGGCTTCATGGCCCGGTGCCGCCTCGGTCGCCGGATAATCACCAGGCTGTTCGGTACCTGGCTGAGTCTGGAACTCGTCCTGCTGAGTCTGGGTCTGCTGGGCCAGTGCAAACGGGCTGGCGGTCAGCCCCATGGTCACACCAACGATGCCTAGCTTCTTCAGAAATTCCTTGGACATCATGATTCCACCTCCTGCGGTATCGCCTTGCGCGAAGTGTAATGGGCGTCCTGCCCTGAGCCGCCATCGTCCGGATGGCGGCACGAAGCGAAAGGGGTCAGATCGACAGATCAGTTACCACCTTGCTCTTCTTCCTCTTCAACCAAGGGATCGTCGACCTGTCCTTGGTCCATTGTGTCCTGCTGGCCTTCGAGCTCGTCCTCATCGGGAATCGGCTCTTGCTCGGCTTCGGGCAGCGGGTCTTGCTCGGGCGTTACGTCGCCCATGCCCTCAGGGCTCTCCTCGGCCCCGGTGACCGGCTCCGCCGAGCCGTCTCCAGCAGCCGTATCGGTCTGATCGATGCCCGGATCGGCCGTGGTGTCCTGCATCGGGGAAGTCTGCTCTTCCGTGACCGGACGCTCTTCCTCGACAGGCGGCACGTCATCGTCATTGCCGCAACCAGCAAGAGACAGCGTTCCTAGCGCCAGAGCCACTGCCGAGGCCAAGGCGGTCATCTGCCTGGCAGGTTTGCTTGCACGCGTTCTATGGCTCATCTGGGTTCCTCTCCCTGATTGATTCATTCTCTTCCTGATAGCAGCACAGGTCGTGCCACTCTTCCTGATATTTCTTATAATACATAAAAAACAATTACTTATAGAGAAATTCGGCGAAATGAGATGATCTAAAATCGGCAAGAAAGGTGGCTCAAACTGACACATGGGCAGCTTTGCCACAGCCCAAACCCGGCTGACCACGACAAACAGGGAGACGTCGCGACGTCTCCCTGTTTGTCTTGCCGAAGCGAGAGGGTGGGATTTATTCCGGTGTGACGCCCCGTAGCCGCTCACTGCGCCGACGCAGCAGCTCCAGCGTCGTCAGCAGCAGCATGGAAAGCAGTACCAGCAGTGTGGCTACGGCGAGGATGGTCGGGCTGATCTGCTCGCGAATGCCGGACCACATCTGGATCGGCATGGTGCGCTGCTCGGGGCCGGAAATGAACAGCACCACCACCACCTCATCGAAGGAGGTGATGAAGGCGAACAGCGCACCGGACACGACCCCAGGAGTGACCAGCGGCAGCACGACCTTGAAGAAGGTGCGCGTGGGATTGGCCCCCAGGCTGTGGGCCGCCTTGATCAACGTCGTATCGAAGCTCGACAGCGTTGCCGTCACGGTGATCACGACGAAGGGGATCCCAAGCGCGGTATGCGCCAGTATCACGCCGAGATAGGTCTGGGCCAGATTGACCTTGGAGAAGAAGAAGAACATGGCGGCAGCGGAGATGATCAGCGGTACGATCATCGGCGAGATCAGCAGCGCCATGATGACACTGCGCGCCGGCATGTGGCGGCTCGACAGCCCCAGTGCCGCGACGGTGCCCAGAATGGTCGCCAGGATCGTCGAGGCGATGCCGATGATGAAGCTGTTCTTGATCGCGTGCAGCCAGGCCCGCGAGGTGAAGAAATCCTCGTACCAGCGCAGCGAATAACCCGCCGGGTCGAGAGATAACATCTCCTGGGAGAAGGTGAAGTACGGCTGCGCATTGAAGGAGAGCGGGATGATGATCAGCAGCGGACCCACCAGGAACAGAAAGATGAGCGCACAGATACCGAGGAACACGTAGTGCCAGATGCGCTCGCCGCGGGTGGCATAGGAAGGAATGGCCATCGTTTACCCCAGCTTGACCTTGTCGACGCCGATCAGGCGATTGAAGACCAGATAGAACACCACCACCACGAACAGCAGGATCGAAGCGATTGCCGCCGCCAGGCCCCAGTTGAGGGAGGTCTGCATGTGGTAGGCGATATAGTTGGTGATGAAGCGTCCCGACTGGCCACCGACCAGTGCCGGAGTGATGTAGTAGCCGATCGAAAGGATGAAGACCAGGATTCCCCCGGCGGCAATGCCCGGAATGGTGAGCGGGAAGTAGACCCTTCGGAAACACAGGAACGGCCTGCCGCCCAGGGAGCGCGCCGCACGCATGTAGCTCGGCGGGATGGTCTTCATCACCGAGTACAGCGGCAGGATCATGAACGGCAGCAGGATATGGGTCATGGCGACGATGGTGCCGGTCTTGTTGTGGATCATCTGCCAGCGCGCCTCGTCGGCGATCACCCCGACGGCGACCATCAGGTCGTTGAGCACCCCTTGGGACTGCAGAATGGCGATCCAGGTCGTGGTGCGCACCAGCAGCGATGTCCAGAACGGCAGCAGCACCAGGATCATCAGCAGGTTGGAATAGCGCAGCGGCAGGCTGGCCAGCAGGAAGGCCACGGGGTAGCCAAGCAGCAGCGTCAGGCCGGTGATGACCAGGCTCATCCAGAAAGTGCGCCAGAACAGAGTGACGTGCAGGCGCTGGGATTCGGGTGCGCGAACGATCTCGCCATCGGGCGTGAGCTGACGGTCCATCGCCGCCAGGTAGTAGCTGATCGTCAGCGGCGAGGACTCGCGCTGTATCAGCTTCCAGGTATCGAGCTCGCCCCAGGTGTCATTGAGCTCGATCAGCGCTTCACGGTAGGGCGGCTCGAGCGTACCGATGTTGCGGGCGGTGCGGGTGATGGTCGAGCGCATGCCCGACTTCTCGTAGTTCAAGCGGCTCGACAGCAGCCCCAGGTTACGTGCCTGCTGCCCTTCGCGCAGGTCCTCGGCCAACGCCGCGAAGACCTCTTCCCCGGGCAGCGACTCTCTGTCCCAGCCCTCCAGGGCCTCGACGGTGCGCGACAGATGGGTCGACACTTCGGGATTGTCGACGCTGCGCCACAGCATCTCGAAGATGGGCATGACGAAGGCGACGACGAGAAACAGCAGCAGCGGCGATACCAGCAGGAAAGCCTTGATCTTCGAGCGCCTCACGGCGCGGCGCAGGCTGACCTTGAGCGGCACGCCATCGGCCGTGGTCAATGGGGATGCAGGAGAATCGGACACTCTGGCCCTCCGGAAGGCAACATGACGACGAAGGCGGCGGATAGCGCCGCCCGGCCAGCAGCCGGGCGGCGGTCACACCTTACTGAGCCAGCCAGGCATCGAAGCGCTGATTCAGCTCGTCGCTGTAGTCGGCCCAGAATTCATCGTCCTTCTGGATCGCGGTCGCGAAGTTGGGCGGGAACGTCGGCATGTGCGGCATCATGTCGATACCCGTTTCCGCGTGCACGGAGACCTTGTCCGAGGAGGAGTAGCGGGCCGGGCCATAGGAGATGTACTGAGCCTGGTCGGCCAGCCGCTGGGTGTCGGTGGCGAAGTGGAGATAGTCGCGCACCTTGTCGAGCTTGCCGGTCGGCACCACCCAGCCATCCAGCTCGAAGACCTGGGCGTCCCAGATGATCTCGAAGGGCTGGTTCTCGCTCACCATGGCATCGAAGATACGACCGTTGTAGGCCGAGGCGAAGGCGACCTCACGGTCTGCCAGCAGCTGCGGTGGCTGCGAGCCCTCCTCCCACCAGATGACGTGATCCTTGATGGTGTCGAGCTTGGCGAAGGCACGCTGAATGCCCTCTTCCGTCTCGAGCATGTCGTAGACGTCCTCGCGGTCGACGCCGTCGGCGATCAGGGCCCACTCCATGTTGTTGATCGGCCGCCGCATCAGAGCACGCTGGCCGGGATAGTTCTCCAGATCGAACACGTCTTGGATGGTGCTCGGCTGCTTGTCCTCGGGGAACATCGAGCTGTTGAAGGCGACGATGTTGGAGTAGACGATCGAGGCCACGAAGCATTCGCCCAGCGCGCCATCGACGAAGTCTTCACTGGCAGGCGTCCCGTCGGGTGCCGGCGCCAGCAGCTCATCGTGATCGAGCGGCTCGATCAGGCCTTCGGCACAGGCGATCATGGCATCCGCCGGCAGCATGTCGACCAGATCCCAGGTGACGTTGCCGGCCTGGCTCTGGGCGCGCAGGCCAGCCAGGGCGTTGGCGCTGCGGTCGATATTGACGATATTGTCGCCGGTCTTCTCCATCCAGGGTTCATGATAGGCCCGCTGCTGGCTCATGCTGTAGGCCCCGCCCCAGGAGACGATGTTGAGCGTCTGCTGGGCTTGGGCAACGCTCGCCAGCCCCATGACCGAGGCGCCGGCCACGGCACATACCATCAGCTTGAGTGCCGGTTTGCCTGCTGGTTGAGTGTTAGGTTTCATCGTCCATCTTCCTCTTTTTTCTTGTTGAACTGCCTTGGGTTCGACGTTCGTCAGGCGTCCAGCGCCCGACAGTCGCTGCTGGACCAGCCGATATCGACCGACTGCCCCGGCCTCAGCGAGGCATAGCTCTTTGCATTGGGCGTCTTGAGGATGAACTCTTCGTTGCCGCACACGCTGACCCGCGTGCGCAGGTGGTCGCCGAGATAGATCACCTCCCTCACCTCGGCGCGAAAACGGTTGTCGAAAGTCTCTTCGGCACCACTCGATACGATGTCGACACGCTCGGGGCGCAGCGAGAGCGTGGTTCGCGCACCAATGCCTCCGGCGGCAACGGGCTTGGCCAGCACCGTTTCCCCACTGTCGAGCCGCACCTGACACTTGTCGCCGATCATTTCCGTCACTTCACCGTAGAGCCGGTTGTTCTCACCGATGAAGTTGGCAACGAAGGCGTTCTCGGGAGCCTCGTAGAGGGTTTCGGGGGCTGCCAGCTGCTGCACCACGCCATCGTTGAACACGGCGATACGGTCGGACATGGTCAGGGCTTCGGTCTGGTCGTGGGTCACGTAGATCATGCTGACCCCCAGCTCGGCATGGATGCGCTTGATCTCGTACTGCATCTCCTCGCGCAGGTTCTTGTCCAGCGCGCCCAACGGCTCGTCCATCAGCACCAGCTCGGGCTCGAAGACCAGCGCCCGGGCCAGTGCCACCCGCTGCTGCTGGCCGCCGGAGAGCTGCGCCGGCCGCCGGTCGCCGAAATTCTCCAGACGCACCATGGCCAATGCCCGCGCCACCTTGCGCTTGATTTCCGCCTTGGAGAGATGGCGAACCTCGAGCGGGAAAGCGAGGTTTTCGGCAACCGACATGTGGGGAAAGAGCGCATAGTTCTGAAAAACCATGCCGATGCCCCGCTTGTGCGGCGGCAGGTCGTTGATGGGCTCGCCCTTGAGCAGAATCTGGCCATGGGTGGGGGTCTCGAAGCCCGCCATCATCATCAGGCAGGTGGTCTTGCCCGACCCCGAAGGCCCCAGCAATGTGACGAATTCGCCCTTATGGATGTCGAGGTCGAACCCCTTCACCACCAGCTCGATTCCGTCGTAGCTCTTCTGGACGTTAATGAAACGGACAAAGTGCGCTTCCGCTGCGTGACTGGCTTCCCTTGCGCTGTCATTACGCTCTTGTTGCAGACTTTCGTTCATGCAGGGTTCTCACTCGCAACCAGATCCGGCAAAGCCGTGTGACTTCGCTCACGCAAGCTGGCTGGTTCTTTATCGTTGTAGCCATCTACCCTATGCGCTACCCGCTATCCACCGCAATCCCCGCTGTGTCCAAAAAGCGTTGAAGCGGAGGCGGGACAGACCGGACCTTATCGATTACGCACCGTTACTCAATAAAACCCGATGATTACGCTGCATTTTTCTTTCCGCTCCTGAAGAAAATAGGAGAACGTGGGTGCCTCGGCAGGCAGGACCTTTTCGTGTATAATTTCTGTCCACAATAATGTCGCTATGGGTACGGGTTCTTAGCGCTATCGAGCTAGCATGGCTCGCCAACGATGCCAGACTTGACGAGGGGAGCACGATGCCGTCTTGCACGCCTCGGCACACCTCACTCGACTGCGTCTACGACAAGCACCTAAAGCAAGGTCATGATTTTCATCGACCTCACCATCTAGAGGGACTTGTACCCTCTTGTTAACCGCCGGCCCGCCCGGCATCACCGCAACGAATATCACAACACCACCATCCTCGTACCAGGACGTTTCAATGGGAGAGCGTAACGTGGACAACACTTCTCGCGACGAACGCCACAAGGAGGCCGAGACCTCCGAAGGCGTGCCGGCTCCGGAAGGACCGGCCAACCTGATCGATACCGATTACGTCATCGGCCAGGACAATCTGGCCACCGACAAGTTGGGCTTCAGCATCGACCTGCACGGCAAGGTATTTACCATCTCGGCACTGGTCACGGTGTTCTTCGTGGTAATCACCCTTGCCCTGCAGGCCGAGGTCGAGCCGCTGTTCAATGCCATGCGCGACTGGCTCACCGGCAACCTGGCATGGTTCTTTCTGCTGGCCGGCAACATCTTCGTGCTGCTGTGTCTGGTGCTGATCGTGTCGCCGCTGGGGAAGGTGCGCATCGGTGGCATGCATGCCAAGCCGGATTTCAGCTACACCGGCTGGTTCGCCATGCTGTTCGCCGCCGGCATGGGCATCGGCCTGATGTTCTACGGCGTATCCGAACCCATGTCGCACTTCGGGGCTGCCCTGGGCGGCATTGACGCCGAGAATGGCGCACGTACCGACTGGGCTCCGCTCGGCGCTGCCGCCGACGATCCTGCGGCCGCGGCCCGTCTGGGTATGGCCGCCACGATCTATCACTGGGGACTCCATCCCTGGGCGATCTACGCCGTGGTGGCACTGGCACTGGCCATCTTCTCCTTCAACAAGGGCCTGCCGCTCACCATGCGCTCGATCTTCTACCCGATTCTGGGCGAGCGGGTATGGGGCTGGCCGGGCCACATCGTCGATATCCTCGCGGTATTCGCCACCCTGTTCGGTCTCGCCACCTCGCTGGGCCTGGGCGCCTCCCAGGCCTCGGCCGGTCTGAGCTATCTGTTCGGCTTCCCCGAGGCCGACGCCACCATGGTGCTGCTGATCATGGGCATCACGGCCGTGGCCATCGTGTCGATCCTGGCCGGCGTCGACAAAGGCGTGCGCCGACTCTCCGAGATCAACATGATCCTGGCCGTGCTGCTACTGCTGTTCGTGATTCTGGTGGGACCGACCCTGCTGATTCTCACTGGCTTCTTCCAGAATCTCGGCGCCTACGTGGTCAATCTGCCGGCTCTCTCCAATCCCTTCGGGCGCGAGGATGCCAACTTCACTCAGGGCTGGACCGCCTTCTACTGGGCATGGTGGATCTCCTGGTCGCCCTTCGTCGGCATGTTCATCGCCCGTGTCAGCCGGGGCCGTACCGTACGTGAATTCCTGACTGCCGTGCTGCTGGTTCCTTCGCTGGTCTCGGTACTGTGGATGACCGCCTTCGGCGGCACCGCCATCGACCAACTGGTCGGCGCCGGCTTCGAAGGCGTGCAGGACGCCGCTCTCGAGCTGCAGCTGTTCGTCATGCTGGGTGAGTTACCGCTGACGGCCATCACCTCGTTCGTGGGGATCGTGCTGGTAGTGGTGTTCTTCATCACCTCGTCGGATTCCGGCTCGCTGGTGATCGATACCATCACCGCCGGCGGCAAGGTCGATGCGCCCAAGCCACAGCGTGTGTTCTGGGCCATCATCGAAGGCGTCATCGCCATTGCCCTGCTGCTTGGCGGCGGCCTGATCGCGCTGCAGGCGATGGCGGTTTCCACAGGACTGCCCTTTACCCTGGTGTTATTGGTGGGCTGTTATGCCATCGTCAAGGGATTGATGAGCGAGCCTCGCGGCTGATCCGCAAGTCACCTTGCCAGGGCGGCCACGGAAGGCTGCCCGGTCTCGAATATCTCACCGCGCCGAGACCGGCGAAGCACTCCCCCGACGGGACAGAGAGATCCACGGCAGGCAGTGAGGCTGAGAAAAATCCCATTAGTCAAGTGGTTCATGCTCCATACGGCCACTAGCAACCCGCCACCGCTTCGGGCATATTTCGAATAGATCATTACAACTATGCCGAAGGAGCCGTTCTACGCCCATGATGGCACCCGAAGACGCCTTTCGTCTGCTCGCCGATGGCTTGGGCAAGGCCGGCACTCCCCTGGCGTTCGACCATCTTGTTGAACGCATTTCCTCCATTTTCGATGGAGAGCATGTGCTTATCGGTAAGCTGCTTTCCGATAACGCCACTATCCGCACCGTCGCTTTCTGGTCGCAAGGCTCGCTCCAGCCCGCCACCGTCTACACGCTGCCAGGCACACCCTGCGAGCACGTGCTGAACGACGAGGTGTGCGAATTTCCCGAGGGCGTCTGTCAACGCTTTCCGGACGATGTCATGCTGCAGGAGCTGGGGGTCGAAAGTTACGTGGGCGTTCCGCTGCGCTCCCCCCAAGGCCACCTCGTCGGCTTGCTGGCCGTGCTTTCGAGCCAGCCGCTCGATCTTGCCGCCTATGGTGCAGAGGTACTGCGCATTGCCGCGGCCCAGGCAGGCGCCGAGATGGCACGCCGGTCCGAAGAGGAAAAGCGGCGCAGCAGCGATTACCGTATCCAGCAGCTCATCTATTGGGACAGCGTCACGGGGCTGCCCAACAGGCGCTGCCTAATGGAGCGGCTGGAAGAGGCCTGCGAGCAGGCGCGGCTGCGCGACAGCTGTCTGGGCCTGCTCTATCTCGACCTGCAGCGTTTTCGTCAAATCAACGACACCCAAGGCCACGAGTTGGGCGATCAGGTTCTCGCCGAGATCGCCAGCCGTTTCAGCGCCCAGGCCGAGGCGGGTGAGTTCCTGGCCCGTCTGGGCGGGGATGAGTTCATGGTGCTGCTCACCGATACCCGGCCGGCCGCCATGGCACACGCCATCGAGCGCTATCGCAACAGCCTGCTGGCGCCGATTCAGCTCTCGGAGCGCAGCTTCTCGATCTCCGCGAGTGTCGGTGCCGCACTGTTCCCGCGCGATGCCGACAACGCTCAATCACTGTTCCAGCACGCCAGTATTGCGCTCAACCATGCCAAGCGAGACAGCAGCCGCACACGGTTCTTCACTGCCACCATGGCCGATGAGCTGCAGCAGCACGAGATTCTGCAGCTGCGTTTCAGCGACGCCTTGGCCAAGGGCAAGCTGTCGCTGGCCTTCCAGCCGCAGTTCAGCCTCAAGAGCGGCAAGTTGATCGGCGCCGAAGCCCTGTGCCGCTGGCACGACGAGATACTCGGCCAGGTCAGCCCCGGCACCTTCATTCCCTTGGCAGAGGAGCAGGGGCTCATTCGCCCCTTGGGCGAATGGGTGCTGGAAGCCGCCTGCCAGCAGATCGCGACCTGGGAGCGGCAAGGCAAACCGTTTCCAGGCCGGCTCAGCGTCAACGTATCCGCCCAGCAGATGGATGATCCGCGCCTGGCCGAGCATATCCAGCGCATCGCCACCCGGGTTCCCCCCGGCAAGCTCGGACTGGAGCTCACCGAAAGCGGCCTGATGCGCAACCCCGAGCAGACCGTGCGCATCACCCGAGCCCTGTGCAAGGCCGGCTTCAGCCTGGCCATCGACGACTTCGGTACCGGTTACTCCTCTCTCACTTACCTCAAACGCTTCGCCGCCGACACCCTCAAGATCGACATGTCCTTCGTCCAGGACATGCTAAAGAGCAGCCACGATCACGCCATCGTTTCCACCATCATCGCCATGGCCCAGACCCTGGGCATGCAAACCGTAGCCGAAGGTGTCGAGGAGGCCGAACAGGCCGAAGCGCTGCGAGCACTCGGCTGCACCGGGGTGCAGGGTTTCCATTTCGGCCGCCCCGTGGATGGCGACACCTTCGCCGAGCTCTGGCTTTAGGCGAGACCCGCCTGGCGACGAAGGTGCGGCATCAGGTCCAGAGCTTGCCTACCGGCGTCGCGGCATCGTAATGCTTGGCTACCTGGGCCTGGAACAGCTCGGCCGTGGCCAGCGCATCGACCAGTGCGTGATGGCCCTGGTAATCCGGTAGCCCATAGCGTCGCCGACTATCTCCCAAACGTATCGACACCGGCGGTCGCCGCATCCAGCGCTGCAGGCGCGCCCACAGCGAGAGCCGGTGCAGCCGCGCTTCCAGCGACATGGTATCGATCATCGGAAACAGCACCCCTTCCCCCAACCGCGCCTTGATCGCGTCGGCCAGGAAGGGCCGCTCGATATGGCGGAAGTGCACGACGACGATGCGCCCGGCCAGGGCCTCGAGGAGTTCGGGCAGGATCTCGCCGAAATCGGGGGCCTCGGCCACTTCGGAATGCGTGATGCGGTGCAGGGTGATCGAAGTATCGGAAAGCGTCCGACTGGGACGCACGACCCAGTAGCGCCGGCGGGCCAAGGGAATGCGGGAAAGGCTGAAGGGCACCAGACCGATGCTCACGATGGCGTGACGCTGAACGTCGAGTCCGGTGGTTTCCAGGTCCAGGGCGACCAGCGGGGCCTCGCCGATCGGCGTCTCGGGCGCAGGACAACCGGCGGCGAAGAAGGCTTTCAGCAGCGGATCGCGGGCTTCGTCGGCGCGCTGTTGCAGGTAGGCGGGCCACTCCAGCCCCTGTGAACGCGATACCAGGCGATGGGACAGCATGCTTCAATGATCCCGGCCGCTTGGCCCCGGTATCGGATAGCGATACTTGAGGAACTTCTGGGCACGGCTGAGGACCTGGAACGCATCCTTGAGATGATGGCGCTCGCTGTCGGCGACGTTTTCCGGCTCGATGTTGTTGTCCGGCTCGTGCTCCTGCTGAAGATCGATGACCTGATGGCGAATCCGCACCATGGAGAGCAGTTCCATGGCATGGCGCAGCTTGGCGTCGACGCCAGGCGCCAGCAGCTGCGTGGCGGCAATGTCATCCAGCCGCTCGAAGCTGTTCTGGGCCCGTGAGCCGCAGGCCAGGGCGTGCACGCGTATCAGATCGACCAGCGGCGCCGTGCCCCTGCGCTTGAGATTGATGGAGTTGTTGTGCTTGCCATCCTTCTCCATCACGAAGGTACGGAAGAAGCCCAGCGGCGGCGTGCGGTTCCGCGCATTGCGGGCCACCGCGGCCAGAAACCGCGGGCTGCGCGGCGCCTTCTCGGCGATCAGGTCCTGCAGCTGCTCGACGTAGGCCTCCTCGCCGTAGGCACTGTCGAGGTCGAAGAAGATCGAACAGTGCAGCAGGCGCTCCGGAGTGGGCGAGTCGATCCACTCGCTGAAGTAGCGCTTCCACACCTTCAGTGGCTGTCGCCATCTGGGGTTGGTGGCCATCACCTCGCCCTTGCAGTAGGGGTAGCCGCAGGCCGCCAGTCCATCGCTGACGAACTGCGCCAGACTGGCGAAATAGCCGTCATGCCGGGCGGGGTCGAAGTCGTCGGCGAGGATCAGCGCATTGTCCTGATCGGTGACGACGGTCTGCTCGTTGCGTGCCATGGAACCGTTGACCATGAAGCAGTACGCCACGGGCGGGGGGCCCAGCGACGCTTCACCCAGCTCCAGCAGCCGCCGCACGAAGCTGCGCCCGATGGTGGAGAGCGCCGCTCCCACCATCTGCGAGTTGGCCCCCTCCTCCACCATGCGCACGAAGGCGATGCGCACGTCCGGCGCCAGCCGCGCCAGCCCTTCGACGCTGGACTGATGAAAGATGTTGCTCACCAGGTAGAGGCTGCTGTGTGTCTCGTAGCGGATGATGTCGGAGAGATGGACGATGCCCATCGGCCGCCGACGGTAGAGCACCGGCAGGTGATGGATATTGTTGCGCAGCATGCACAGCATCGCTTCGTGCACGGATTCGTCGGACTGAATCGTGATCACCCTGCCCCCCGTCAGCTCCCCTACCGGGGTGTCGGGCGGCAGCCCCTCGGCCACGATGCGCGTACGAAAGTCGCTGTCGGTGAGGATGCCCCGCAGTCGCCAGGGGCGGTCCTGGCTGTCGGTGAAGGTGTGGCGGGGATCGTGATCGTCGCCGGGTTCATCGAGAATCAGCGCCGACGATGCCTGAGCTTCGGTGATCTGGCGCGCCGCTTCCTGCACCGTGGCGCTGGCCTCGACCATTACCGGGTAGCGCGTGAGCAGCTTGCGCACCCGGGTGATCATCATGTCGTTGGCCTTCTTGTGCTGCTCCACCGCCGCTTCCAGCCGCGGGCGCTCTAACTCGACGAAGTCGGAGAAGTGCTCGTCGGCCTCGCACAGACGCACGAAGAGAGCCTCGGGTATGAAGTAGATCAGGGTGTCTTCCAGGGCTCGGGCAGGGAAACGCACCCGGTGATTTCTCAGCAGGCTGAAGTGGCCGAAGATGTCCCCTTCGCCCAGACGATTGTACAGATCGCCCGTGCGGCGTCGCACTTCCACGGCGCCGCTGCGGATGTAGCAGAGTTCGTGCAGCTCCTGATCGAACTGCAGAATGTCGGAGCCGGCCTGGAAATAGCCCACCTCGACCTGCCCGGCCACCTCGTCGAGCAGTTCATCGTCCAGGGCTTCGAAAGGCGGGAAGCGCCCCATGTGCTGGCGTATCTCGAGTACTTCCGCATCCATGTCGCAGCGGGCTCCCTATGGCGGTGACGACGTGCCCCGACAGAGTAAAGGGGGGCGAATGCCAAACACAAGAAAGGCCGCTTGAGGCGGCCTTTCCCGATCAGCTTGGCTGGCGGCGTCGTTACGACTGCTCGGCCATCTGCTGCACGCGCTGCATCAGCTCCGGATCCTGCTGGATGGCATGGCCGATGGCGTTGAAGGTATCCACGTCGAGGCCGTTCTCCTCGACCACCTCGACCATGCGGTCGTTGGCTTCCATGCGCACTTCCTGCTGGGCCTGCTCGTCCTCGGCCGCATGCAGACGCTCGGTGTACTCCTGCGAAATCACAGCGATTTCCTGGGAGGCATCGGCAAACTGCTGAAGCTGATCGTCGGAGAAGTCCTGAGCGGGTGCCTGCGCTTGCGGCTGTGCGGCCGGGTCCTGGGCGGGATCTTGCTGAGCGTGCGCCTGTGCGGCCATCAGCCCGGCAGAGAGCAGGGCGGCCGAGAACAGTGCAGTCATCCGTTGCATGAATACCTCCAAGGGTGTTGCTGTGAATGTAGGAAGTCAGACGAGGGCGAACGCGCTGAGTTCAGTTTTTTATGTTACCGCATTGTAAAAATACTACACTCGAATGCCGCGCCTTGAAACTCCAGGAAAAATGTTAACCTGCTAGCTTTCGTCCCGTGCGGCAACCAAGTATTGTCGTTACGCCTTCGTCTGCCCATTGAGGACATAGTTTACGATGCCAAGCACCGCCACTTCACGCTTCGATGCCGCGTTGCTGGCCAGCATGCCGATTCTGTTCGTCGCTCTGTGGAGTACCGGCTTCATCGGTGCCAAGTTCGGTCTGCCTCATGCCGAACCCTTCACCTTCCTGTTCATCCGCTTCGTACTGACCCTGACCCTGCTGATCCCCTTGGTCAGCGTCATGGGCAGTGGCTGGCCCAATGGCTGGCGGCTCAGGGGGCATATCGCCGTCTCCGGCCTGCTGGTCCACGGCGCCTATCTGGGCGGCGTCTTCTACGGCATCTACCTGGGCATGCCGGCGGGTCTCACGGCCTTGCTGGTCGGCCTGCAGCCGCTGCTTACCGCGACCCTGGCCGGGCCAATGCTGGGCGAGCGCATCACCGCCACACAGTGGCTGGGGCTGGCACTGGGCCTGATCGGCATCACGCTGGTACTGGGCAGCAAGCTCGACCCGGGAGCCGAGCTGTTCCAGGGCTTCGGTCTCGGCGCCCTGGCCTGCGTACTCGTCGCCCTGGCCGGTATTACCCTGGGCACCCTTTATCAGAAGCGCTTCTGCACCGGCATGCCGCTGCTCTCGGGCACGGCGGTGCAGTACCTCTCCGCCGGCGCACTGCTCGGCCTCGGCGCACTGCTGCTGGAGGAGCGGCATGTCGAATGGACGCTCACCTTCGTGCTGACCCTGGGCTGGCTGGTTCTGGTGCTGTCGATTGCCGCCATTCTGCTGCTGATGGCGCTCATCCGGCGCGGCGAAGCCTCGCGCGTGGCCAGCCTGTTTTACCTGGTGCCCCCTGTCACGGCGCTCCAGGCCTGGTGGCTGTTCGACGAGCGCCTGCCGCTGACGGCACTGGCAGGCATGGCCGTCACCATCTTCGGAGTCGTGCTGGCAGCTCGAGGCCAGAAGCGGCGATAGCAAGTGGCAAGAGCAAGAAGCGCAGCGTCAGTTGGATACCAGTTGCTCGAGGTAACGCGGCCCGCCAAGGTTGCGCATCTGCTGACGAATCCACTGGCTGCGACGCTCCACGTGAGGGCCGGGCCGGGCAGCGTCCCAGGCCCTCGGATTGGGCAGGATCGCCGCTAGACGACTCGCCTGCACTTCATTGATGCGATCGGCCGAGACGCCGAAATAGTGCTGCCCGGCTGCCTCCAGGCCGAACACGCCGTTATCCCACTCGGCAATGTTGAGGTAGACCTCGAGAATGCGCTGCTTGGGCCACAGGGCTTCGATCAGCACGGTGAACCAGGCCTCCAGACCCTTGCGCACCCAGCTGCGCCCCGTCCACAGGAACAGATTCTTGGCCGTCTGCTGGCTGATGGTACTGGCACCGCGCAGACGACCGCCGTTGCGGCTCGCTTCCCAGGCGCGACGCATCTCGTCGACGTCAAAGCCGCGATGGGTCGCAAAGCGCTGGTCCTCGGCGGCGATCACCGCCAGCTTGGCATGGTGGGACAGCTCGCCCCAGGGCCGCCAGTGATGCTGAATGGTCAGTGCCTCCCCGGCCATCCAGGACTGCACCTTGCGCTCCAGCATCACCATGGAGCCGTATACGGGTACATGGCGCAGCAGCATGACCGCCAGGATCGACAAGATGACAAAGGCGGCCCCGGCAAGGGCCGCCCAGCGCAGAACGCGGCGTAGCAGGACACCGATCATGCAGTGCCCTGTTCGGGAAGAGAGTCAGCGCTTGGAGAGATGCTCCGCATGATAACGCAGGTGCTCCTCGATGAAGCTGGCAATGAAGAAGTAGCTGTGATCATACCCCGGCTGACGGCGCAGCGTCAGGGGGTGATCGTGCTCTTCGCACACGGCCTCGAGCCGCTCGGGCTTGAGCTGCTCTTCGAGAAACTGGTCCGCTTCGCCCTGATCGATGAACAGGTGCTGCGTCGAGGCGCCCTTGGCCACCAGCTCGCAGGCATCGTACTGAGTCCACTCACCGGGATCGTCGCCCAGGTAACCGCGGAACGCCTTGCGCCCCCAGGGGCACTGGGTTGGATTGACGATAGGAGAGAAGGCCGACACCGAACGATAGTGGCCGGGCCGGCGCAGGGCGAGAATCAGCGCACCGTGCCCGCCCATGGAGTGCCCGCTGATCGCCTCCCGGCCATTGAGCGGAAAATGCTGGCGCACCACCGAGGGCAGCTCTTCGGCCACGTAGTCGTACATTCGATAGTGCTTCTTCCACGGCTCCTGGGTGGCATTGACGTAGAAGCCCGCCCCCGAGCCGAAATCGTAGCTGTCATGCTCGCCGGGCAAGTCGGTACCGCGAGGGCTGGTGTCGGGGCAGATGATGGCGATACCCAGCTCGGCCGCCACGCGATGGGCGCCCGCCTTCTGCATGAAGTTCTCGTCCGTGCAGGTCAGTCCCGACAGCCACCACAGAACCGGCACCCGCTCGGTCTCGGCCTGCGGCGGCAGATAGATGGCGAACTCCATCTCGCAATCCAGCGCCCGCGAGCGATGCCGGTAGCGCTTGTGCCAGCCGCCGAAGCTCTTGTTGCTCGAGATCGGCTCGAGATTCTCGGTCATGGTCATCGTTCGGTCTCCTTACGGTCGCTACCCAAGGATAGCGACCGGAACGGCAAGTTGTAGGCAGCTCCCTGTGTGCAGCCGCTGTCACGCCTCATATCGCGAGGCGCCGGGTGCCTATGACCCGTTCGGCGCGACACCGGGCGCCTATGACTCGCTCGGCGCGGCACCGGGCGCCTATGACCCGTTCGGCGCGGCACCGGGCGCCTATTAAAAGTGAAGCACGGTACGAATGCTCTTGCCCGCATGCAGCAGCTCGAACGCCTCGTTGATCTGCTCGAACGGCATGTCGTGGGTGATGAACTCGTCGATCTTGATCTCGCCGTCCATGTAGCGCTGCACGTAGCCGGGCAGCTCGCTGCGTCCCTTCACCCCGCCGAACGCCGAGCCGCGCCACACCCGCCCGGTGACCAGTTGGAACGGCCGCGTCGAGATCTCCTCGCCGGCCCCGGCCACGCCGATGATCACCGATTCGCCCCAGCCCTTGTGGCAGCACTCCAGCGCCGAGCGCATCACGTTGACGTTGCCGATGCACTCGAAGGAGTAGTCGACCCCGCCGTCGGTCATGTCG
>Ga0213835_100192_pt1 | contig 73082 bp, 69 predicted proteins | sample SWPATP01_FD_160576 | JGI IMG/M metagenome (GOLD analysis project Ga0213835, IMG submission 160576) | Coastal seawater microbial communities from Marineland, Florida, United States - SWPA TP0 #1 | ecosystem: Environmental > Aquatic > Marine > Coastal | place: USA: Florida | collected 2016-08-05 | reverse complement strand
AAGCAGGGGTTGGTAACCCTGTTCCCGTTGCCAAGGGGTATCTACATCAGGAGCCGTGTGATGCGAAAGTATCAAGCACGGTTTGGAATGGGAGTGGGGGAAGGCGACTTCCCTCTCGACCCCTACCTAATCTTCTAGCAAGCTCGGTTCAGACATAACAGTTTAAGACCTAAATAGGGGTAAAACCTGAAAGGGCAATTGTTAGCTCAAGAATCCTCGCACTTCAGGGCGAGGAGTGTCAAAAGCTATAATGAGCCGCCTAGTCCGCTCACCCGCCTTGTTAATTGATCCGATGCCAATGGAGTAATGGTACAGTGTAAAGAAGTTGGCTTGGAATCGTGGAGCCGTTCTTCTTGACCTCAACAACTTACAAACGAGAAGGTTCCGGTGGTACCTCACACGGGTATCCCCTCAAAATTAGGGTAGCCCTACGGGCTGATGTTACCCGATTAACGGAGATCCTCGCTGAGAGTTTTCATACTCGACAGGGACTCGGTGGCTTGATGTATCCTATTTTTCGCTTGGGCATTTACGAGGATTTGCGTAATCGCTTGGCTACTAGCTCGGGGTATTATACCTGTCTAGTGGCTGCGATCGCAGATTCTCCTCATAAATTAGGTAATATACCTCTAAATGTCCCAGAACATTTGGTAGGAACGGTAGAAATGGGGTTAAGATCGCCCAGTCCCTGGTCTATTGGCGATCGCTATCCATATATTTCTAATTTAGCTGTTCATCCCACAGCCCGGCGCCAAGGTGTGGCTAGAGAACTCCTGATTGGTTGCGAACAAGTCGCTATGAAATGGGGGTTCTCTGATTTGTACCTTCATGTTCTCGAAAATAATTCCCAAGCACGACAACTTTACCATCAAGTGGGCTATCGCATAGCCCAGATAGATTGGAGTTGGGATTCCGTGTTTTTGGGTCAGCCTCGGCGACTGTTTTTGTGCAAAAACTTGTCTCATTCCTGACCCATTTTTCTGTTTAATCGCTCCCCCACTCGCAGGATTTGGCCAGCTAATATAGCCGCGCCAAATCCGTTATCTATATTGACTACTCCTACACCCGCCGCACAGGAATTCAGCATAGTTAATAGGGGTGCTAACCCATTAAAACTTGCACCATAGCCGATACTGGTTGGTACAGCAATTACTGGACAATCGGCTAAACCAGCAACCACACTTGGTAAAGCACCTTCCATCCCCGCCACTACAATTAAAACATCAGCATCGGAAATTAAATGCCAGTTTCCTAATAGTCGGTGGATTCCCGCTACCCCCACATCCCACAGTCGCTTTACCTGAAATCCTGATAAGCTGGCGGTGACGGCGGCTTCCTCGGCGACAGATATATCAGCAGTTCCGGCGGTTAAAATTCCTATCACACCGACCGATTGAGCTTCAGCGGACCGATAACGCCCATCTAAGGCACAAATCCTAGCTTCTCGATAATATTCTAAATCTGGCATTTCCCGCCGCAGTTCTTCATACACTTGGGGTTCAATTCGGGTCGCCATCACTACCGGATTTCGCCCCTGCATAGTCTGCATTATTTCTCGGATTTGCTCTGGGGTTTTTCCGGGTCCCCAAATCACTTCCGGGAATCCGGTTCTTAGTTGTCGGTGATTGTCTATTTTGGCATAATTTCCGACGGTCTCAAAGTCAAAATATCGCATTTTGTTCAGGGCTTCTATGGGGGATAAATAGCCTTGTGCGACATATTCTAATAGCTGTTTTAATGCTTCCGGTGTCATTGCCAATTTCCTTGCTCTTCCCTCATGGTCATCTGAGGTAACCATTTATTTATGCCTATTCCCGAATTTTCAACTCGTATAAATTCCAGAAACCTCTGCCGATAGGTGTATAGTCAATGCCTTCTATGCGATCGCGTATAGCATCGAATACCAAAGGATTAACCATATACAGAAACGGCAAATTTTCGGCAATAATTTTCTGAGCTTCCCCATAAAGTTCCCTACGTTTATCATTATCTAGTTCCTGGGAAGCCTGCACATATAAATCATCAATTTTTTGCTCCCAGTCTGATACCACCCAACCTTCTATTTCTGGTTCTCCCGGTTGCTGACCTTGATTAAAGGTATGCAGACGACCATTCACTGACCAAATATTATAGCCGCCATGGGGTTCTAAAACTCCTCCGGTAAATCCACCCAAAAAAGCCTCCCAATCGCGAGTCTTAGACAACCGATTAACATAAGTATTAAAACTCAAAAAAAGCGGATCAACTCGGATGCCGATTCGGGATAAATCTTGAGCAATTTGAGTCGCCATTTGTTCCCGGACTTTTCTCCCGGCACTCGCCAACAAGGTAAACCGTACTTGATTACCTTCAGCATCGATTAAATTGCCATTCTCATTATAGGAAAAACCTGCCTCCAGCAATAATTTCCTAGCTTTTTCCGGGTTATAGTTATAGGTTCTTAATCCCTGTTCTGGAGATAGATAAAAAGGACTTTGTACCGGGATAGGGGAATGTTGTAACTCACCCAATCCTAAAAAAATATTGTTTTTCATCACCTCTCTATTGATGCTATAATATACTGCTTGACGGAAGGCTAGATTATTAAACCATAGGGATTTATGGGGTTCCACAAAAGGTCTACCGTCGGGATTTTTACCCTGATTAAGATTAAAGGACATAAACACAGTTCCGGTATCAGGACCGGGACTGTAGATAGTATATTGACCCCTGGTTTCTTCAGGTTTCAGCAGGGGGAAGGCTTCCGGTTGAACGTCTAGGGTATCGAGGGAACCAGACCTAAAATTGAGTAGCTGGGTATCGCTACTCTCGATAATTTGCCACACTATTTGGTCTATATAGGGTTGGGGGTTCCCCTGTGGGTCTTCGCGCCAATAGTAGGGGTTACGTTCTAGGATAACCCGTTGATTGGAGTTATAGCTTCTGATGCGGTACATACCATTACCAACAATTTCCTGGGGGTCGGTATTGGTTCCCCAGGTACTCAAAAATCGGAGATTTCCCTGAGAGTCGAAGGTCCGAACGGAGTCAGCTAAGACATGGGCGGGTAAAATTGGTAAACCGCCTGCATATCGGAGAAAAGGGGCGAAGGGTTCGGGGACGGAAAATTCAATCCGCCGATCATCGAGTTTTTCTACGGTGGGTAGGGTGCGATCGCGTCCTACTCTGAGAATATCTTTAAAGCTACTGGGGATTTTGTCACTGAGATAAATTTCGTTGTAGGTGAAAATCACATCATCTACGGTCATGGGTTCACCATCAGACCATTTTAAGCCCGATCGCAAGGTGATGATAATCTTTTGACCGTTTGGGGCAATTTCCCAAGACTCAGCCAAACCCGGTTGGAGTTCTCCGGTGACGGGGTGTTCTTCGATTAGGGGGCTATAAATATAGCCAAAAACGCTATAGGCGGATTGATTTAGGGGATAGTTAAAGGTACTCGGACCGCTAGGGGTGGGAATGACTAGGCGGGAGGGTCTGTCGGAAGATTGGGCGGCGCTACAACCCGATAAGCCTAGGGTTAATAATATCACTAATAATACTGAGGCTAGGCGGATGAGTAACCCGCGCTTTGACCATGGATAGACTAAATGGTTCATAACTGGCAAAGTTTATGGCGATTGCGCTTTTAGGCTCTTTGTAGGAGGGTGACGGCGTAAGCGGCTATTCCTTCCTCTCGTCCTACGGGTCCGAGTTTTTCGTTGGTGGTGGCTTTGATGCTTACCTGGTCCGGTTCTAATTTTAGGACATTGGCGATGCGATCGCGCATTGTCGGGATATGGGGTTTGAGTTTGGGACGTTCAGCCACAATTACTGAGTCTATGTTACATAACTGCCAGCCTCGCTGTTGTATGAGACCATGGACTTGTTCTAGTAAGACTAGGCTATCAGCACCCGCCCAGCGTTCATCTGTGGGGGGAAAGTAAAGGCCGATATCTCCTAAACTTAGTGCCCCTAACATAGCGTCCATGATGGCATGGGTGAGGACATCGGCATCACTGTGACCGAGTAATCCTAGATGATGCTCAATTTTCAGGCCGCCTAATATCAGGGGGCGGTTTTCGACTAGCTGGTGAATATCGTATCCGTTGCCGATGCGAATGTCCATGGGGCTCTCTCTACTACTACGGTTTTTATTATGGGCTAGTTTGTTGATTAGATGCGATCGCCCATAGTCCGGGGAAAAGATAAACCCTTTATTTGACTGGCTTTCAGCCGTTGGCGGATTTTTTTTTCAGAAAAGCGTAAAGAAATGTTGCAAAGTTGGTGGTCAGTGTGTTAACTTTTGTTTAGTTGAATCAAGCAAACCTATTTAGGAGTAGCTCACAATGGAAAATCAAGGAACTAAATTTGGTTTCACCGAATTCGCAGAAACCTGGAACGGTCGCCTCGCTATGCTTGGTTTTGTTATCGGTGTTGGTACCGAGTTACTGACTGGCCAAGGTATTCTGTCTCAATTAGGCTTAATGTAGTTTTTCCCAAGTCACGGGGACATATTTTGCCTAATTCTGGGGATTCGGCTCTATAATTAACTTCATAGGATTCTGAGGCTATGGCTTCGGAATCCTTTAATTTGTCTGGTTTTTGGTATCATTCAATGAAAAGGAGAGATTAGCAAATTGTCAAAAAGTGATCAAACCAGCTTCCGAGATTATCAGGAAGATGGTCATCTTTGGATTACCTTATCTGCTGGTGAATACTATCCAGATATCCTATCATTAGCCTGTGAACTTTATCAACCTGTACTGGTCACATTTGGTCATCTGTTAAAGTGATCCCATTCTTCAACGGATCTGTTTTTAGCAATTTCACAGGTTCAACCCGTTTGGATGCGGATACAACTGTGTCGAGTATTCCGAAAATATGTGAGTCCAGAAACACCTGTAGAAATGCTCAAAAAAAAATCATTAGCTGATCAAATATGTGCTAGATTTGGCAAGGGATTTCGTTTAATTACAGAAGTTCAATCCCAATTTTTGTCGAGACCTATGCCTGATGAGGCTTTATGTGCCGTGCTGTGGGAATATAAGGATCGTGGAAAAAAAGGATATGATCTAACAGAAAGGCTATTTAAAATTATTGGTGAACAATATTCAGCACTGGAGATTATCGGCCCTCAACGTGCTGGCAAAGATGTAAGATTAGGAGAGTTATTTGATGATTATCCTAGACCAAATCGCCCAGTAGACTTTGTTTTATTACATAATAATCAGCCAGTTGCTGTAGGTTTAGCTAGATATGATTCAGACCGAGGTGGTACTCAAGAAGATGATCGAACAGGCCAATATCGTGATTGTGCTAGTGAGATTCTGAAATATGCTCAAACTCATGGATTAAATCTTAAAGTCATATTCCTTAACGATGGCCCCGGCTTACTTCTGGGTTCAATGTGGCGAGATTATGCGGATCTTGAGGATGCTTGGTATGGTAAAGTTAAGGTAGTTACTCTCCGAATGTTTCCAGAACGCATAAACGTCGAGTGGTTAGTATCATAACAGTTGATTTATGGCAATTGGAATACCTAAAAAAGATAAATTTCTTGACCATAATCAAGTTGAGCTGGTCTATGCCCATAAAAAATCATACCAGGAAATTATTAATAGTGATTTAGTCGAATATAAAAGTATTTATTCTCATGCTTCACCTAAAAGGTTATACTTTGGCGATAATTTAGATGTTCTTCGTTTATTGGCTACGGAACCAGAAATATGCGGAAGTATTAATTTAATCTATATAGACCCACCTTTTGCTACAGAAAGCCATTTTTTGTCACGAAAACAGTCGAAGGCTTATGATGATACCTTGACGGGTGCTGTGTTCGTGGAATTTTTACGAGAACGTCTGATATGGCTGCATCAATTACTGTCAAATCATGGCTCGATTTATTTACATCTTGATGAAAAGATGATTTTTCATATTAAGCTAATAATGGATGAGGTTTTTGGAGCTGAAAACTATCGAAATATGATAGTCCGAAAAAAATGTAATCCTAAAAATTATACTCGTAGAACTTATGGCAAAACGGCTGATTTCATCTTATTTTATACCAAGTCAGATACATATATATGGAATCAACCAAAAGTGCCACTGTCTGAAAATAGTAAAAAGGAGTATCAATATATTGAACCAGAAACTGGCCGTAAATTTATGAAAGTTCCACTCCATGCACCAGGTGTGCGTCATGGTGAAACTGGGAAGCCTTGGCGGGGTAAAATGCCGCCTCCGGGTAAACATTGGCAATATCCCCCAAAGACTCTGGATGAAATGGACGCACGAGGTGAAATATTCTGGTCAAAAAATGGTAATCCTAGAAGGAAGGTTTATCTCAATGAACATTCAGGGGTGGGAGTTCAGGATATTTGGCTAGAGTTCCGGGATGCTTATAATCAAAATGTTAAAATTACGGGATATCCAACTGAAAAAATCCTGATTTATTGAGAAGAATAATTGCGGCTTCATCGAATCCAGGAGATTTGATACTGGATTGTTTTGCTGGTTCGGGGACAAGTTTGGCGATCGCTGATGAAATGCAACGTAATTGGATTGGTGTAGATCATAGTATAGAGGCGTTTAAGACAATTTTAAATCGATTTGAACATGGTATTAAACCTATGGGTGATTTTGTCAAAAGCAGTGGGAGCAATTCAGAGGAAGTTTATATACAACCAACATTATTTGACCAAGGGGCTTCTGACCAATTAGATAATCGGGCTAAAAGATTAGATAATCAGGATACTAAAATCAAGGATTTCTCGATTTTTGTACCTAGCCCCATCCCAGCACAAATTGAGGATATTGTCAAGACCTGGAAGGGTAATTAACAATTAGTAATTAAAAATTAATATAAAATTAGTTAGTTTGGGTAAGACGATCGCGGTAATGGGGTTGATCTAGATCTAGGTCAGGACCGAGGGGGATAATTCCGCCGGGGTTGAGGGGAAATAAATTGCCGTAATAGTCTCGTTTAATAACTTCTAAGTTGCAGGTTTCGGCGACTCCGGGAAGTTGATAGATATCGCGCAAATAGGGGGAGAGATTTGGATAATCGACGAGGCGGCGGCGCTGACATTTGAACAGACTATAATAAACGGTATCAAATCTAACGAGGGTGGTAAATAATCGCACATCTGCTAAGGTAATGCGATCGCCACATAAATAACGGGAATTGGCTAGGGTTTGGTCGATTAAGTCCAAGGTATCAAATAGCTGATTACAAGCGGTTTCATAGGCGGTTTGGGTAGCGGCAAAACCACAGCGATAGACACCATTATTAACATGGTGATAAATTTGCTCATTCCAAGAGTCGATCGCCTCTTTTAAGGCGGGAGGATATAAATCTAGGTCGGGGTATTTAGCGAACTGCTGAAACTCGGAATTTAACATCACAATAATTTCGGCGCTTTCATTATTAACGATCGCCTTTTGCTGGGTATCCCACAAGAGGGGGACAGTAGCTCGCCCCTGATAACCCGGTTTAGCATTATGATAAAATTGAGGTAGGGTGTTAAATTCGACTTCTGGCTGGTCAAAAACCCACATTCCCGAGTCGGGGGAAGGAGAAACGATGTTTATGGATATCGCAGAGGACAACCCCTTTAAAGCCCTGACAACTAGGGTTCTGTGAGCCCAAGGACAACCCCACCCCACAATTAACTGATAGCGTCCCGCCTCTGGGGGATAGGCTGCTGTCCCCACATTGTGGCGAAATTGGCTTTCGGGGCGGATATATTCCCCGGACGAATTACGGGGGGCTAATTTTGACATCATCAACCGCCACATAGTAGTCCAGGCGAACTTTCCTAAACGGACGATCGCCCCTGGGGGGAGGGGGCTACCGCTTTTTTTGGTGGGAGTGGGAGTGGGAGTGGGAGCCATAATTGGTAAACAGGAATTGATGTCGTGAGACTAATTTAACTAATATTATAACGAAGTTAGAGATTATGGAAAATAGCGATTGGTTAAAACAACTGAAAACCCATAAAGCGATCGCTGTAATTCGCCCCCCCAGTTGGGAGCTAGGTTTACAAATGGCTGGGGCTGTCAGCCGGGGCGGTATTCGCTTAATTGAAATTACCTGGAATGGCGAAATGGTGCCGGAAATCATTAGTAAACTTAGGTCAGAGTTGCCGGATTGTTTAATTGGGACTGGCACAATTTTAACGGGTCAAAATTTACGGGATGCTGTCAATTGTGGCGCACAATTTATATTTTCTCCCCACATTAATTTATCGTTAATTGAATTAGCACAAGAAAGGCAAATACCGATAATTCCGGGGGCTTTATCGCCGACGGAAATTGTGACCGCGTGGCAAAATGGGGCGAGTTGTGTTAAGGTTTTTCCGATTTCAGCGGTGGGAGGTGTTGATTATATTAAAAGTTTACAGGGTCCCCTGGGTCAAATACCCTTGATTCCTACTGGGGGAGTGACTTTAAACAATGCTATTAAGTTTATTGAAGGGGGGGCTATAGCGGTGGGATTATCAGGAGATTTATTCCCTAAACAGGCGATATCCCAGGGTAACTGGCAGGAAATTACTGGGCGATCGCAACATTTAATCGATATCCTGACCTCTGGGGATAAGTCCGAAAATGGGGACACATCCGATGATTCAGAAAGAGTAAAATTATTCTAAAATGGATGTAGTTATGCACAGACCCGACGAGAAGGAGTAGGAAGGTGAAATTATGAAAAGTTTAATTCCATGGCGTAAGCTGGGACTATTGGTGGCGGGGCTGAGTCTGGGGGTAACAGTGCTTTACAGCGATTCAACTCCGGTACAAGCCCAAGAATTTCATAATATGATAGCGCGGCGGATTTTGGATTTACAACAATCTTCGGAGCGTTGGATTCAAATTGATCTAACTAGCCAACGGTTGATCGCTTGGGAGGGAAATAAAGCAGTTTATGCGGTGATTGTTTCTACTGGAAAACCCTCAACTCCTACCCGTGTTGGTAATTTTAGGGTTCAAACTAAGTATCGTAGTACCCGTATGACTGGCCCTGGTTATGATGTGCCGGATGTTCCTTATACAATGTACTACGATGGGGGCATGGCAATTCATGGCGCTTACTGGCATAATATGTTTGGAACTCCAGTTAGTCACGGTTGCACAAATGTTGCTGTAGACCATGCTAGATGGCTGTTTGAGTGGGCATCAGTTGGCACACCTGTTGTAGTACATGAGTAGTAGGATTCACAAGCCTAAACGCACTTTGGCAATTGGTGATATTCACGGTTGTTCGGTGGCTTTTGATGCCCTAATTCGGGCGATTCAACTGCAACCGAATGACCAGATTGTCACCTTGGGTGACTATGTGGATCGCGGCCCAGACTCGAAGGGAATTCTCGATCGCCTCATCGATTTACACGACCGAGGGCAATTGATTGCTTTGCGGGGAAATCATGAAATTTTGATGTTGCGATCGCGTTCTTTGGGGTGGAATGCCTGGTATCATTGGCAGGCTTCTGGGGGTGAAGAAACCATGGCTTCTTATGGTCATCATGGCGGGTATAAGTGGATTAATTCTATACCTGACAAACATTGGTATTTTCTCGAAAAGGTGTGTCGAAATTGGTGGGAAAACCGATCGCATTTTTTCGTTCATGCTAATGTGTATCCCAATTTACCTTTAAATAAACAACCGGAAAGGATGCTATTTTGGCAATCATTTGATCATCCTTCCCCTCACTATTCAGGCAAAACTATGGTTTGTGGTCATACTACTCAAAAAACTGGTCAACCCCTTAGTATTGGTCATGCTATTTGTATTGATACTTGGGTTTGTGGTCAGGGTTGGTTAACTTGTTTAGATGTCAATAGTGGCAGAATTTGGCAAGCTAATCAAAAGGGGGAAAAACAAACTGGCTGGATTGATGATTTTGAGATTCCCTATGTGCCGATTCGATTGAGGATGCGCCTAAATCGGCGTTAAAATAGTAGCAAAATATCTCAATTAATATTTATGCGGATTTTGGCGATTGGTGATATTCATGGCTGTTCCCAAGCCTTTGATACTCTCATAGATATGGTGAGTCTTCAAGCAGATGATCGGGTGATTACTCTGGGGGATTATGTCGATCGCGGTCCTGATTCTAAGGGGGTAATTGATAGGTTAATTTATCTTTATAATCAGGGTCAGTTAATCCCTCTACGGGGGAATCATGAAATTATGATGTTAGCAGCGCGATCGCATCCTAATAGTTTAGATACCTGGAAAATTTGTGGCGGTAAACAAACTATATTATCTTATCAAAAGTCATCCCGAAAAAAAGCGAGAATTGACTATATTTTACCTGAACATTGGCAGTTTGTCGAACAAGCCTGTTTAGACTATTGGGAAGAAGAAACTCATTTTTTTGTTCATGCTAATGTTGCGCCCAATATCCCCCTATCTCAACAATCCAATCACCATTTATTTTGGGAAAAGTTTTATAGTGCTAAACCTCACTATTCTGGTAAAATTATGGTATGTGGTCATACTAGCCAGAAAAGCGGAAAACCTGTGAATTTTGGCTATGCAATTTGTCTTGATACACGGGTATATAGCTCTAAAGGTTGGCTAACCTGTTTAGATATCAAGACAGGTAAAATTTGGCAAGCTAATCAACAGGGAAAACAACGGGAAAGCTGGATTGATGAATTTGTATCTAGCCCCCGCCATTTTAACTATACACAGTAACAGATAATTACTAGCCTAACCTCCCTGGTTTCAGCTTAATTTGACGACTGTTTGATTATTTAAGAGGGTTTGACTGGTTAACAGATCCTCGACTGTAATTCGTAAAAAACGCTGTTCATCAATCTGGAATTGTACCCGAATACGATCGCTACCAGGATTTCCCGGAGGGGTTAATTTAGCAATACTGCGTCCGGTGTCACTATCATTTAAAGGTTGGACAGTAGCTTTTCCGGTGTTGAGGCTGCGAGTAACTAGGCGATCGCCATCAAAAAATACTTCTGTTCCCCCAGTTTCGTCCCCTAATTCACCAATAACTAATTCAATACTGGGTTGGTTTTCTAAGGAAGCGCCTAACAATAATTCTACGGGTTCTGTCATGGGGTAGGGTTGACCAGATTTAATAATCGGGTGCCAATCATGACAATTATCTCGACGATTCCAATAGCGAACACCATAGCTATGATAAAGAAAGTCCTCAATTTTAGTGCCTAAACTGAGTTGTAATGCACCATGAGAAATAGCCTCAAAGGGTTTTTCGCTGCGAATTTGACTAGGGTTAAAATATTGCTTTACCCAGTCTTGAACGGCGGGAATTTGTACGGTTCCCCCGACTAATAAAACCGCGTCAATATCCCCCGCTTCTATCCCTTGGCGACGCGCCTGCTGTAAAACCTGAGCCATGGCTTTATCTAGGTTATCAAAAAATTGGTTTTGTGCCAATATTTCATTGAAGCGATCGCGAGTCATTTCTAACTCGTAACTCTCGAAGGTTTCCTCATTAAAATAAACTTCACTGGCTGAGGTTTTTAGGGATAACTGAATTTTCAGCTTTTCGGCTAAACGGGTGGTTAAAGCATTTTTGACTAATCCCTGGGTTTGGACGAAATCATCTACTAGCCAATAGTCAATATCTGAACCCCCTAAATTCTGACCGGATTTGGCGATAACTCTGGCGGTTTTGGCTTTTTGTCCAGAAGATTCCGCTAAGGATTTTTGACCCCATTTCAGAATAAAACCTAGGGGATTTTTGGCGGTCGTAGCATCTAAACGGACTAGGGATAAATCCAGGGTTCCACCACCAAAATCTATGACTAGCAATAATTGCCGATCGCCTAATCCATAACCCAACGCCGCCGCTGTGGGTTCATCTATCATCCTCACTTGTGGGACTTCTAAGGACTCGCAGATACGACCTAACCAATTGCGATAGGTTTCAAAACTATCTACGGGTACTGTAAAAATTAGGGAATCTACCGTTAGGGGAATGTTGCTGATAGCGGCGATCGCATTTTTTAAAAACCATTCTCCGGCGGTTTCAAAGGTGATTATCTCACCGTCAATTTCTGGTAAAAATCCCTGAATATTACTACCAATTCCCCGTTTAAAGTTACGGAAAAAACGCGGATCGTTGGCTAAATCATAACCGCGATCGCGCACTTGTTGACCTAATAAAACTTGTTTTTCCTTGGCATTTTCTACATAAAGCAGACTGGGAATTAACGGGGGATTTTGGGCTGAAATTTGCGATAAACCAGGTAATTTTAGGGTTTCCGGTTGTTCAGTAACTGGGTTCCAACGGGAAATTACTGTGTTACTGGTTCCCAAATCGATCGCGATCGTCATTGGATACTATATCAATAATATTGCCTCTAGTATATTATAGGACAATCAACCCCTACAGATAATTGTTATCCCCTAACCCACCCTCACCAAACCATACAGACCAGTATGCGGTAGTAAAATGTGACATTTCTCTTGTAACCTTGTTACAATGCTGGGCAAAATTTGTAATGGGAGTCGAACCCAGAATACGCCCAGTATCCAACCATGTTTTTTTGTTTTATGTTCCCAACTTACCGAGTTGGCGGTTCACACTCGCTTCTGAAGGTTTGGCTACCAACAATTATCCGGGTTTATTCAAGTCTCAATTAGATCGGTTGCCCAATTTAAAGCCTGAATTTTTGTATCTAGTTGTCGATGATTTTGGGCTAAACTATCGGTCAATTTTTGCACCTCAGCCACATTAATCGTAGTTAATACTTTGAGTTCTCCTCTGGTATAGCGATCGTAGCGTTCTGATGCTGCTTCAACTGCCGCTTTGTAAACACTGCGCTTGAGTTTGAGTGTATCCCTTTCTGCTAAAGCATCTGATAGAGATTTTCCCTCTAATTGCGTGACTGAGTTAGTCCGATTGATTTGCTGAATTAAACGCAGCAGTTCAGCGCTTAGATTTTCTAACTCCCCCATTAAGTCTTGGGGATCTTCGGGAGGTTCTTCGCCTTCCTGAACTTTCAGAGTTCGCAACAACCGCTGTTGTAATTGAGCGATTCGCTTCTGCAGATCAGCGCGTAAAATTAAGGCTTCTGCTAATTTCACAACCATCACCTCCCCCAAATTAACGGTATATGGTTTAAGACATTTTCCGACAATAATCCCAATTTTAAATCTAAAATCAATTTTTGTCAAGACTTAATTTTGCTCTCTAGCAGTCATGGTTACTTTGACAACCTCAAGCCCGACTGAACTCGCCATAAGCCGTTATAAACTCCCTGTTTTTCCAGCAATTCCTCATGTCTTCCCCACTCGACTAATTGACCATCTTCCATCACATAAATACAGTCAGCATTGCGGATAGTGGAAAGACGATGAGCGATCGCAATAGTAGTACGATTTTGGGTGATGTATTCCAGCGATCGCTGAATAGCCGCTTCCGTTTCATTATCTACCGCTGATGTCGCTTCATCTAATATCAAAATGGGGGGATTTTTCAACACAGCACGAGCGATCGCAATTCGTTGGCGCTGTCCTCCCGATAGTTTCTGACCTCTTTCTCCCACAATCGTATCATATCCTAGGGGAAAACCATTAATAAAACCATCAGCCTCAGCCACTTTCGCGGCATTTACTATCTCCTCAAAACTGGCATCAAAAGTGCCATAGGCGATATTTTCCGCTACAGTCCCATGAAACAGAAACACATCCTGACTGACTAAACCGATCGCTTTTCGTAAGTCCTCAAGTTTAATTTGTTGTAATTCTATGCCATCTATCAAAATGGTTCCCGACTGGATTTCATATAACCTTAATAACAGTTTGACCAACGTACTTTTACCAGAGCCAGTAGCCCCGACAATAGCAATGGTATCTCCCGCCGGAATATATAGGGATAGGTTTTTCATGACTGGCATTTGAGGGTTATAGGAAAAAGTGATATTTTTAATGTCAATTTCTCCCCTAACTTCCTGACTCTTTAAGGTAATATTTCCGGGGTGAGTAGCAATGGGGGTATCTAGCAAATTCATCACCCGATTAGTAGAAGCCATCGCCCGTTGATATTGGTCAAAGGTTTCTCCTAGGCGAGTCAAAGGCCACAGCAGACGCTGAGTAATAAACACCAAAACACTATAGCTGCCTACTGCTAACCGTCCTTCTATTGTTTGTAAACCGCCCACAATTAAGGTGGCAGTAAAACCAAAGAAAATCAAGAATCTAATCATGGGAATAAAGGCAGCCGAAAAAGCGATCGCTCGTCGATTAGCTAGTCTATAGCCTTGACTTTGCTTGCCAATTCTTTCGGCTTCATATTCTTCGGCGGTAAAACTTTTAATGGTAGTAATACCCGTCAAATTATTAGACAATTGACCATTCAGAAAACCAACTTTTTCGCGGACTTCTGCATAACGGGGCGCTAACCTTTTTTGAAACAGTATAGAACCCCCAACAATAAACGGCATCGGTAGCATAGCTAACCAAGCCACTTCGGGAGATATAATGAAAAAACCACCGCCCACAATTAATATTGTGGTCACTACTTGCAGAATTTCATTAGCCCCAACATCTAAAAATCTTTCCAGTTGATTAATGTCATCATTAAGGATAGCCATTAAACTGCCAGTGCTGCGTTCTTCAAAATAGGATAACTCCAGTTTTTGCAGGTGTCGGTAAGCATCTAAACGCAGTTCATGTTGAATGGTTTGGGCGAGGTTACGCCACAGTAGTTTATAAATATATTCAAATAGGGATTCTAACCCCCAAATTATGCCACTGATAATCGATAAAACAATTAGTTGAGTTTGGACATTCTCAATACCCCATCGGGCTATAAATGAGTCCTGTTCATTAACTACCACATCCACCGCCGCACCAATTAAAACCGGAGGCGCTAGGTCGAATATTTTATTGAGAATTGAGCAAATACTAGCCTGCCAAATTTGCAGACGATAGCGATCGGCATATTCAAATAATCGCCTTAAAGGGGACTTAGAAATAGTAGGATTTTTGGTCACAATTTAAAGATTGTTAAGTTTTGTAGAGATATGATAACTTTTTATTTTATGCACATAGCCAGCTTTTTGTCAAGGGTATCTGGGGATGGTCCAAATATTGTGGGATGTGGCAGTAGCCTAAAAAAAAGGTGGGTTTTGGAGGTTTTGGGGGGAGGCAAAAGATTTATAAAGTGGGTTTTGGGGGTAATTTTATTAATTAGTTGATTATCTTGGTAAGCTGGGTTTAAATGGTAGGGCAATTATTAATCATTAGCCTTAGTGAAAATTGAGGGAGGATTGAATATCCTGTATATTTGATCACTATTTATAGCTGGGTCTAAGTGATTTTTAAGGCGATCGAATATTTATTTTTAGCAAATCATCATCAAGATTAATTTTATTGGCCGGCATGGCCTGGAGTGATTGAGATGAAATACCATCAATTGGCAATCCAAGAAACCATCGAAGACCTGAAATTTTTAATGTCTCAAACTATCACCCATGATAGCTTTAAGAAAGTTAAAGCCCTTTATTTGTTAAAATCTAATAAGGTTAGTAGTATTACCAAATTAGCGCTGGTGTTGGGGGTGAGCCGCATTACTATCCATCGCTGGTTAAATCGCTACCAAAAAGGTGGAATCGATCGCTTAATTTATCATCAATCTAAAAAAGGACGTAGACAGCAAATCCCCCCGGAAGCATTACAGGAATTAAAGTCTAAGCTGACCTTAAAAGAATCGGGCTTTAAAACTTATTGTGAAGTCCAAAGCTGGCTCCAAGACAAATATGGGTTACAAGTCTCATATAATGTGGTTTATGCTACTATTAGATATAGGCTCAATCTGCAAATTTAGTTAGGCTAAATTGTGGATGGCTGAAACTGGCAGTGGGTGCTAATCCTAGGGGGTTTTTGATGAATAAATCGCCGATTCCGGTTTTCTTTGAGAGCCATAAACTTGAGGAAGTGTGGAAAGTACCCTATCAGCAGCGACAGATAGATGCACGGCTTTGGGCGCAGGAACATCAAATTAAACCCGCAGCCGAAGATACTACACGGATCGGTTTATTACTCATTGATGTTCAGAATACATTTTGTATTCCCGGATTTGAGTTATTTGTCAGGGGTGCAGTACAAGATAATCAACGATTATGTGAGTTTATTTATCGCCATTTGGGGGTAATTACTGAAATTATAGCCACCCTAGATACTCACACTGCTATGCAGATTTTCCATCCGATTTTTTGGGTGAATGATAGTGGCGAATATCCCGAACCGGGAACGACTATTACTGATGAGGATATCACTAAAGGTCGATGGCGGGTTAATGCAAATATCGCCCCTAATTTTAGGGGTTGGGATGAACAAACCTTAGCACAACACGCCCGCTATTATACCCATCAATTGACGGAAGGGGGGCGCTATCCTCTGACGATTTGGCCCTATCATGGCATTATGGGAGGTATTAGTCATGCTTTAGTTTCAGGAGTAGAAGAAGCGCTATTTTTTCATAATATCGCCCGTTACAGTCAAACTCACCTAGAATTAAAAGGTCAACATCCCCTCACGGAAAATTATTCCGCCCTCAAGCCAGAGGTTTTAATGGCTAGTAATGGCGTGAGTATTGGTAACACAAATCAAGGGCTAATTGAGCAACTACTGAACTTTGATCGGCTATTTATTGCGGGTCAAGCTAAGAGTCACTGTGTCGCCTGGACTGTGGAAGATTTACTGACAGAAATTCAACAGCGCGATCGCACTTTAGCGCAACGGATTTATGTGTTAGAAGATTGTACTTCTCCGGTAATAGTTCCGGGTGTAGTCGATTTCACAGAAGCTGCAGAAGCCGCATTTAAAAGGTTTTCCGCCGCCGGAATTAATCTAGTTAAATCCACCGAGGCGATCGCCTTATAATGGTTGTGCGGTGATAGCTTCCCAGAAGTGGAGGGAGAAGGCTTGAGGAGTAGCTATAACCCGCATTTTTTGAGCCCAACTGTAAACTTGAAAATCAATTAATTGGGGAGAATTAGTATCAGCGAAATCCATACCACTAACCACAGCCACCCAATGACTAGGATAAGGTATTAAAGGCGGCTTATTTTTCAGTAAAGCCTCAGCATTTATCAAAGCCAACACCACCCCACCTTGGTCTAAAACAGCAGTGGCATTTTCCATAGCTTGGAGATGACCAAATAAATAAGGTTTGGTGAAATTAACATCAGCAAAGCCCAGAAGTTCCCGAGTCCATCCCACAATTTCCCAAGGCTTAGTAATTCCCGCCAAGTTACGGAGAATCTCCGGCGCATTAGGCTCAATAGGAAGCCATAAATTTTGTGATTCTCGCAGGGTAGAAAGTACCATCCAATCAGCTTGCGGCATCTGGAAGTTTCCCCGGCTATTTCGCAGGCGTTCCGAGGCAGAAATCCAGGTATTTTTGAGGGTATGAAAGCCGCCCAGTTGAAACAAGTTGCGACAGATGGTGACATATTGTTGGGGGTGATGTCTAATCAGTTCAAAAACAATCACCGCCGGACCACAAAAAGGCTGTCCTCCCTGACTGAGACTAAAGGGGTTTTGAAGGCGCGATCGCATTTGGCTAATCACCTGTTCCCGATCCAACCCTAGCCAGACCCCAGGAACAGTAGAAGCCTCAAATTCAGCGATCGCATCTATCGCCATTTGTAACTGTTGAGGGTCTGGAAATACCTGCACCCGTCGTCTATCCTCCCTTCCCGACACCAATCAAATATAATAAAGCCATTCTGACCGCAATACCGCTAGTAACTTGCTGAGAAATCAAACTGCGATCGGGATTATCCATCAACTCGGAACTAATTTCCACACCGCGATTAACCGGACCAGGATGGAGAATTTTCACATCAGGACGACATAACTTTAAGCGTTCCGTAGTAATCCCATAAAGTTGATGATACTCTCGCAAACTCGGCAATAAATAATTAGTCATGCGTTCCTTTTGTAAGCGCAAAGTCATCACAAAATCAGCATCAGCCAGAGCCTCATCTAAACTCCAGTGTAAAAACAATTTACCAGGGCGATCGCTACCCAACCCCGCAAAGCATTTAGGTAGCAAAGTCGGCGGACCTGCTAAATGCAACTCCATTTCCGTAGCCGTCAAACTCCAGATATTAGACCGCGCCACCCGGGAATGCAAAATATCCCCAACCACCGCAATTTTCTTACCTCGCAATAAATCCAGGCGGGGACTTTCCGGGTCCAAAACCCGACAAATAGTAAACAAATCCAATAATCCCTGGGATGGGTGTTCATGTTGACCATCCCCCGCATTCAAAATCGCCACCTGAGTATTAAGGCGATCCATCTCCGTGGCGATCGCCAAAGGAACCCCCGCCTCACGATGTCGGATCACCATCATATCCGTTCCCATAGCCAAATAAGTTTTAGCCGTATCCAAAATAGTTTCACCCTTAGTCAGCGAAGAAGTCCCCGGCGTAAAATTTAACGTATCCGCCGACAGACGTTTCGCCGCCAATTCAAAACTATTGCGAGTCCGGGTCGAAGGTTCAAAGAACAAATTAGCCACCACCTGACCCTGTAAAGCCGGGACTTTTTTAGTCCTACGTCCGAGAACCTCCCGGAAACTAGCAGCAGTTTGCAAAACCGTATCATATTCAGCAGCAGTGAAATCAGCCAGAGATAGGATATGTCGGCGATTCCAGTTTGTCGTAACCATTTAGCCTCATTCAAGAAATATTTGCCGTAGCGCCGGATAACGGGGACAGGTGACTACTACCATTCGGAGTCAAGCCTTTTAGCCTTGAATTATTAACTATCGAAGTTAACCCATGTACCAGCCATGATTAGTATCCAACATTTGTTACCCCCTGTTTTGACTACCGTGATGATTGTCATCTTGACAAGCTGTAGTAGTAATGTCCCCATTGACGAAAGTTCCGAAACCCCCATCAACCAACCCGACCCCCAAACTAGCGGCGAAACCACCATCAGCAAACCAGAAACCTCTCCGGTGCCGCCTCCCCTGAAGGAACCCACCGCCCCCCCAGCAAATACCATCCCAGTCACCCTTTATCAAGCCGACAGCGCCTGTCAAAACCTAGTACCGCGTAGGACTACACTTCCGGCGGAACAGTCCCTAGAATTGGCAGTAAGGCAGGTTTTAGACAACTACGAATCCGCCGACTTTTCCTTGGGGTATCGAATTATCCGCCATCAGCATACCATCACCATAGATTTTCGAGTTCCCAGCAACAGCCCCAGGGTGTTTACCTCCCTGTCATCCTGTGAACAACTAGCCCTCTTCGGTAGTTTACGCCAAACCCTCACTAGCAACCCGGTTTGGCAAATCCAACAAGTCCACTTTACCAATAGAGGCCAGGAAATTGTCCTGTAAGTGTGACCCGTTGTATGGTATAATTGGATCCGACAAAAAACACCACTAACTTGGGGTTAACCAGTTGGTATCATTAACTACAGTTCCCGGACGGACTCAGCCCCTTATCATCAGAGGTGTTAGAGCAGTTGGGGCTACAATTTGTGCTATTTGATTCTTACGATCCAGGTGATTTCTACGATGAACTATTTGCCTCTCCAGGGGAACCGAGACCCGAAGGCAAACTTTTAATAGATCGGCTTAATTCCCTGTCTCCAGAAGAAATTAGGATGCGACAACAGGCGGCGAAAACCGCCATGATGAAACTAGGGGCAACGTTTAACGTTTATAGCGATAGTGAGGGGACCGAGAGGATTTTGCCCTTTGATATGATTCCTCGTATTGTTTCCGCGCAGGAATGGGCGTATTTAGAACGAGGACTAATCCAGAGAATTCAGGCTCTCAATTTGTTTATATCTGACATTTACAGTGATCAGAAAATAGTCAAAGATGGTGTGATTCCTGAAGATTTGATTAACTCATCTAAAGGCTTTCTTAAACCCTGTATGGGAATTGAAGCCCCTAAAAATATTTGGTGTCATATCACGGGGACGGATTTAGTACGCGATCGCGATGGTCAATGGTATGTTTTAGAAGATAACCTACGCTGTCCCTCTGGGGTTTCCTATGTTCTGGAAAACCGACGGGTAATGAAAAGCACTTTTCCGCAAATCTTCGCTACCCTAGGCATTCAACCCGTTGATGAATATCCCAGTCATCTCCTAGATACTCTGCTGAATTTAGCCCCTTCCCACATAGATGACCCGACCGTGGTAGTTTTAACTCCGGGGATTTATAATTCTGCCTATTTTGAACATTCTTTCCTCGCCCAACAAATGGGAGTAGAATTGGTGGAAGGACGGGATTTGGTCATAGCAGATGGTTATGTGCAAATGCGAACCACAAAAGGTTTACAGCGGGTTGATGTCATTTACCGCCGCATTGATGATACTTTTATTGACCCCCTAGCCTTTAACCCTGAATCACTTTTAGGAGTTCCTGGTATCACCGAGGTCTATCGCAGTGGTCGCGTCGCCCTGGCTAATGCTTTGGGTACGGGTGTGGCTGATGATAAGGTAATTTATTCCTATGTCCCCCAGATGATTCGTTACTATTTGGGAGAAGATCAGATTTTGGCTAATGTTCCTACTTACTTGTGTTGGGAACCTCAGCAACTTGAATATGTGGTGGCTAACCTTGATAAATTAGTCGTTAAAGCCGCTAACGAAGCTGGTGGCTATGGGATGCTAGTTGGGACTCAAGCCACAGAAGAAGAACGACTAGAGTTTGCTGGACGCATTAAGGCGAACCCCCGCAATTATATCGCTCAACCTACCCTTTCTTTATCCCGCGTTCCTACCCTGCTAGGCGATAGCTTTGAGGGATGTCATGTCGATTTACGACCCTATATCCTTTACGGTCCTCAAGGGGTTTATGTTCATCCAGGCGGCTTGACCCGCGTGGCTATGAAAAAAGGTTCTTTGGTGGTGAACTCTTCCCAAGGGGGCGGCAGTAAGGATACTTGGGTTTTATTCTAATCTTGGCGGTAACTTTGTTAGCCACAATTGTCGTTACATTTTGAGTCGAAAAAACTATGCTCAGTCGTGTTGCTGATTCTATCTATTGGCTGAATTGCTATATAGAAAGGGCTGAAAATATTGCCCGATTTGTTGATGTTAACCAAAATTTGTTGTTGGACTCTCCTTCGGGAATGAAGCAACAATGGCGACCTTTGGTGTTAACTACTGGGGATTTAGAACTGTTTAAGGAACGCTACGGAGAGGCGACCGCTGAAAATGTGATTCAATTCCTGACTTTTGATAATCAGTATCCTAACTCGATTTTATCTTGTCTGCGGTTGGCGCGACAAAATGCGCGATCTGTCCGGGAAATTATTTCCTCGGAAATGTGGGAACAGGTCAATGAGTTTTATATGATGGTGCGAGATGCTGCTATGGGGGATAGCTCCTATTATTTGCCGGAGTTTTTTAATCAGGTGAAGCAGCAAGCCCATTTATTTGTTGGGGTTATGGATGCGACTATGACTCATAATGAGGGCTGGCATTTTGGAAGGATGGGAAGAATGCTAGAAAGGGCTGATAAAACTTCTCGGATTCTGGATGTTAAATATTTCATTTTGCTGCCTTCTGTGGAGGATGTGGGCACTACATTGGATGAAATTCAGTGGATCGCTTTGCTGAAATCTGCTAGTGCTTATGAGATGTATCGTAAACGCCGACAACACCGGATTACCCCTTTTGGTGTGGTAGAATTTCTGATTTTGGATCGGGAATTTCCTCGCTCGATTCAGTATTGCATATTACAGGCAGAGCGATCGCTTCAACATATTACCGGAACTAGGCCGGGAACTTGGAAAAATCCCGTAGACCTGGAGTTGGGACGTTTGCGATCGGAGTTGGACTATATCATGATTGATGAGATTATGAATCGGGGATTACATGAATTTCTCGATAATTTGCAAACCCGGATTAATATGATTCAAGAGAAAACGTTTGAAACATTTTTTGCCCTGGAACCTATGCCGGAAACAGCTAGTCAAAGTCAAGTAAGTTGACAGTGATATAATTATGCCTCTCTCCTTCCCCACCTATTCCCACTAACTGGGGGGTGGGGTGGGGCTGTACCTCGTCAGCCCTGTTCCTAATTGAAATACCCCTGACACAGTGATGATTTATAAGATTGTTCATACCACCATATACACCTATACTAAGTATGTGGAATTAACCCCCCATATCGTCCGCTTACGACCCCGTTCTGATGCCTTTCAGACTCTACAGAATTTTGCTATTGATGTGGTTCCCGAACCGAAAGGAATTTCGGCAATTGTTGACCTCAATGGTAATGATGTCCTGAAATTGTGGTTTGATGAACCTACGAAAGAATTAAAGATTAAAGTCAGTTCCCAAGTGGAAACCTATTGTAATAACCCCTTTAACTATTTGCTGGAACCTTGGGCGATGAGATTGCCGATCGCCGATTATCCGGCACCGATTTTAAGACATTTACAGCCTTATATAGAAGGGAGAGTTGACCCGGCGGCGGTGCAATTAGCCCAGGAAATTTGGCATGGTTCCCGGGGGGAAGTTCTCACGTTTTTAAGTGATTTAAATCAACGGATTTATCGAACTTGTCGCTATACTATTCGGGAAACTGGGGCGGCTTTCCCCCCCGGAATTACTTGGAGACAGCAAGCGGGTTCCTGTCGAGATCTGACGGTTTTATTTATGGAGGCTTGTCGGGCGATGGGTTTGGCGACTCGGTTTGTTAGTGGCTATCAGGAAGGGGATCTCAATAATAGCGATCGCCATCTTCACGCCTGGGCTGAGGTTTATCTTCCGGGGGGAGGATGGCGCGGTTATGACCCCACCCAGAATTTAGCTATAAGCGATCGCAATATCGCCCTGGTTTCTAGTGCCATTCCTGAATATGCTAGTCCCATCAACGGCAGTTTTCGGGGGCGAGGGGCATCTTCTCACATGAAATATGATTTATCCATTGAAAAACTCTGTTGATTAAGTATTTTAGCAGTCACATCAACAACCGATACCACTGCTATACTAGGTAAGGAATTTAATTATCCCGAACTTTTCCATCCTTTTCGCCTCTCAATGGGCATCAGATACCATAGTCATCACCTGAAAATCCTGAGCTTATTCAGATCGACAGAATCAGTGTAACAGAATATCCTGATCATATAGCCTGTATGTTGACTCACTATAATTCTGCAAATGAGGGTGAAAATATGAAAACTATTTTAGTAGTTGAAGATAATCCGATTAATTGGCAGATCTTTCAAAGAATTATCACCCGTAAAGGTGGGATGCTTGCCTGTCATACTGAGGATGTGGAAACTGTGATCAATATGGCAACTTCTAAACAAGCTGATCTGATTTTGATGGATATTTATCTCAACAATAGTTATTATGAGGGTCAACCCATTGATGGTATTAATACCCAAATGCTAAAAGCTAATCCCGAAACTGCTAGTTTGCCAGTGATTTTAGTGACAGCCCAAGGGGATGAAAGCGATCGCGAATATTTCCTGGCCCAAAGTGGCGCTGATGGTTACATCCCCAAACCCATTATCGATCATCAAGCCTTTATTAACCAAATTAAAGCCACAATTGCGGGGGATGTCCTAGCCGAAAATGAACAATAATAGAGGTTTTAAAATACGTCATTAATCTACCTGTTCAGCATGACGAATAGCGGTATCAGGTAAAATACTAGGGGGTGGAGAAATCTCGATCGCCTGTATATTTTCCATAGGAATTACTAACAAACGATCCTCTAGCTCTATAATAATTTCATGGGAACCCAAAATCTGTTGCAGAGGATTAATAGGGCTGCCCTGCAAGGTTTGATGAGGCATAAACTCAAACTGGTAGGACTCCCCATTGATATAATGAACCGTTAAGGAAATCGGAGTTAATTTACTCATTGACGACGTGCTTCTAACTGTTCATAAACGTTTCGTAAATCCACCTGATGATAAGCCAGAGCCACGAGGGAATGATAAAATAAATCGGCTACTTCTGAGGCGATCGCCTGCGGCTCATCATCCTTACAAGCCATAACTACTTCCGCCGCCTCTTCCCCAATTTTCTTGAGAATCTTATTATCTCCCCCCGCAAATAACTTACAGGTATAGGACTGGGAATTAGGATGATCTCGGCGATCGCAAATTACCTGAAACAAACCCGCCAAAGTATGCCCAGCAGAGCCATTTAACTGGGAGGGAGAATGAGCCACCCCAGCCACCAGAAAATTGCCCTGATGGTCATAGCGAATGGACTCGGGCATAATATCAGGATGCCAAAGTTGAATCTGTGACTGTTGAACCCACCACAGTTGTTGAGTCACCAGGGTTTTCTGTAGCGCCTCTCGGTTCATTGACCCCAAAGCCAAAATGCCACCATTTAAGATATCCTGAATGGCGATCGCTACCAGGCCCTGATCATCGTAACGAATTTTATCAATATCAATCAGATTCCCTAATTCTGGGGGTTTCCCGGCTGCCATAACTCCACTAAATGTCATAAAAAACACCACTACTGTTTAGAATATCATTTTGTGTCCTCACCGTTGGCAAATTTGGCACTAAAGCATCCGAACATCTAACCATAAGGAGATTAAAGTGGTAAGCACCCCATTACAAACAACCAAATCTGAAGAAATCTTCAGCGCCGCCCAAAAAATCATGCCAGGGGGGGTTAGCTCCCCAGTGCGTGCATTTAAATCCGTTGGCGGTCAACCCATAGTTTTCGATCGCGTCAAAGGAGCATATGTTTGGGACGTTGACGGGAACCAATATATTGACTATGTTGGCACTTGGGGGCCAGCTATTTGCGGTCATGCTCACCCAGAAGTAATCGCCGCCCTCCACGAGGCTCTCGAAAAAGGGACCAGTTTTGGCGCACCCTGTGCCCTAGAAAACGTTTTAGCAGAAATGGTGATCGATGCCGTTCCCAGCATCGAAATGGTCAGATTTGTTAACTCGGGTACGGAAGCCTGTATGTCCGTACTGCGGCTAATGCGAGCCTTTACGGGTCGCGAAAAAATCATCAAATTTGAGGGCTGCTACCACGGCCACGCGGATATGTTTCTAGTCAAAGCCGGATCGGGTGTGGCGACTCTCGGCTTACCCGATTCTCCCGGTGTACCTAAAAACGTGACTGTAAACACTCTCACCGCCCCCTACAATGACCTAGAAGCGGTCAAAAAACTATTTTCGGAAAATCCCGGTCAAATCGCAGGTATCATCCTAGAAGCCGTTGTAGGCAACTCTGGCTTTATTCCTCCTGATGCGGGTTTCCTGGAAGGTTTGCGGATGCTGACTGAGGAAAATGGCGCTTTACTGGTATTTGATGAGGTGATGACTGGCTTCCGCATCGCCTACGGTGGGGCTCAAGAAAAATTTGGTGTCACCCCAGATTTAACCACTTTGGGTAAAATCATCGGTGGTGGCTTACCTGTGGGAGCCTATGGCGGTCGTCAGGATATTATGGCTATGGTCGCCCCAGCAGGTCCCATGTACCAGGCTGGAACTCTATCGGGAAATCCCCTAGCCATGACGGCGGGAATTAAGACTCTGGAACTATTGCAAAAGCCGGGGACTTATGAATATCTCGACCAAATTACCAAAAAGCTGAGTAATGGCTTATTGGAAATTGCTAAAGAAACAGGTCATGCGGCCTGTGGTGGGCAAATTAGCGCGATGTTTGGGTTCTTTTTTACGGAGGGACCTGTTCATAATTATGATCATGCTAAAAAGTCGGATTTGGCTAAGTTTGGCCGCTTCCATCGAGGTATGTTAGAACGGGGTATTTATTTGGCTCCTTCCCAATTTGAAGCCGGTTTTACTTCTTTTGTGCATACTGAGGAAGATATTGATAAAACTCTGGCGGCGGCGCGAGAAGTTTTATCTGGTCTGTAGATAATTCTGCCAGTCAATAGCTGGGTTTGTATGGGATTTTTGGTGAACTCTGAAGGTCTCATATAAAACCTGGTTTTGGCTGGGGTTTGTGGGGCTAATGTTAACCTGTTGATGGGGATGATTAATCACTGTAAAAAATTATTGATTGTGGGAGGAACTGCGGAAGCGACAGCCCTATATAATCGGGTGAAAACTATGGCGAATATAGAGGCGATCGCTTCTTTTGCGGGTCGCACTCAACAGCCAGTTACCCCGACAAATCCGGCGGCTTTTCGGATAGGCGGTTTTGGCGGTGTTCAGGGTTTAATCGACTACTTAAAACAACAAAAAATTGATATTTTAATTGATGTTACCCACCCCTTTGCTGCCCAAATTTCTGACCACGCGGCTATAGCAGCTAATGAATGTGGAATTAAACGGTTAATGGTTGTCCGTCCGGCTTGGGAAAAAGTCCCCGGCGATAACTGGGTTGAGGTGGATAGTCACTCACAGGCTACTATGGTTTTACCAGGGTTAGCTGAACGGGTATTTTTAACTATTGGTCGTCAGGAACTTTCCGCCTATGCTGAAGTTAAAAATATCTGGTTTTTCATGCGGATGATTGACCCCCCTCAGCCTAATTTACCTATACCTAGGGGGGAATTATTGTTACAACGGGGGCCTTTTTCGGTGGTAGATGAACTCTCAATTTTGCGGGAATATCAACTGGGTGCAATTGTTAGTAAAAATAGTGGCGGTGATTCTACCTACGCGAAAATTGTGGCGGCGCGAGAGTTAAAATTACCTGTGGTTATGGTGCAACGTCCTCCGGTTCCCATGGGGGAAACAGTGGCTGATATTGAGTCGGCGATCGCTTGGTTACAGAAACAATAAAGGGGATTTTAGTTATGGTTTAATCACTGACCATTGAGTGACAGTAGCTAAGGGTTTCCAGCCTAAAAAACTGCCAATGGCTGCGGTTCTTTCAATGCCAATTCTGGTAAGTTCTCCCCCTAATTGATGATGCCATTTTAACAGAATTAACTCACTCTCTACTGTGACGGTATTAGCCACTAGACGACCTCCCGATCGCAATTTTTCCCAACAGGTTTCTAACAGACCTGGGGTAGTAATACCACCACCAATAAAAATGGCATCCGGGGAAGGTAAATTAATTAATAATTCCGGTGCTTTTCCTGCTATAATTTTCAGGTGAGGCGTTCCTAAAGCTGTGGCATTATCAGCAATATATTGTAAGCGCCTGGGATGCTTTTCTATGGCTATACTTTGACAACGGCGATCGCTTCTCATCCACTCGATACCAATGGACCCACAACCTGCACCGACATCCCATAAAAGTTGTCCCGGTAGGGGAGATAATCGGCTGAGGGTAATCGCTCGCACTTCCTGTTTAGTTAACTGTCCGTCGTGGTCATAGGCGCTGTCAGGAAGTCCTGATAAACGAGGGGAAAAGTTAACCGGATTAGAACTAATACACTCCACGGCGATCGCATTTAAATCAGCCACTTCGTCAACATCCCAAGAGGAAGCGAAACCGGAAATTTGTCGCTCTTTTTTGCCTCCCAAATGTTCCAAAACGACGATTAAACTATCACCAAATCCTTGATGTGTTAGGAGTTCAGCCACGGCGGCGGGAGTGCGACTATTTGCACTTAAAATTAATAGACGCGCACCCCCATAAATTACGCCATTTAATAAAGCTACAGGACGACCACATAAACTCAGGGTTTCCACATGGGTTAAAGACCAACCCAAACGACTACACATTAGGCTAAATGTGGAAGTAGAAGGAATGATAGTAATTTCCTCAATGGGAAGGTGACGGGTAAGGGTAACGCCAATACCATACCACATCGGATCGCCACTGGCTAAAACACAGACGGGTTGACCACGGCGGCGGATAATTTCTGCGATCGACTCATCAATAGGAGAAGTCCAGAGGAGTTTTTCTCGGTTATCCTCCGGGGGTAACATTCCTAAATGACGTTGACCACCGACAACTACTGAAGCCATAGATAAAAGCGATCGCGCCGTGGCGCTTAACCCTTCTAACCCATCTTCCCCAATTCCTACAATTGATAACCATTTATGGGAAAAATCCCTGCTCACCATGATTTCTAGTTAAAATACCAGTATTCATGATATAGTATTTGGGTTTGTAGTTGGGAAAGTTCGGTGAGATTCCGACACTGTGCCGCAACTGTAATACAATATCAGAGCAAAAAATGGGTGATTTCATCGGGTAAATAGTCTTATTTATCCGGGAATTTAACCCTTAACTATCTGCTATTTTCTGAGTCAGAATGCCAACTACAAATTATTGATGAGTTGTCAAAATCAGCTAATTTTGCGGCTCACTCTCTGCGTCGCATGGAGAAACAAATCACCATGAATTGGTTAGTTAAAGCAAATGTTTGTCCGGGTCTATTTTATGGAACCAAAGCCCAGGATGGTTTTTTAATCCGCCTGCGGACTCCGGGAGGATTGATTAATAGTAAACAGGGTAAATTTTTGGGTCATTTATTAAGGGAGTGGGGAGGGAAGCTACAAGTAACTAATCGCGCTAATTTACAAATTCGGGGAGTGCAAAAAGCGCCAAGTCTAGCAGTTTTTGAGACGCTGCAACAATTAGATTTAGCCTCTCAAAATCCCTCCATAGACCACCTACGCAATGTTATGGGTAGTCCGACGGCGGGAATTGATAGTCAGGAGTTAGTTGATACTCGTCCCCTGATTAAAGCCTTGGATGATCTGATTCAAAATCACCCGTTAATTGGCGAACTTAGTCCTAAGTTTAGCATCGGAGTTGATGGAGGGGGAACAGTGGGAATTGGTATGCGTTCTCCGGTGGCTTGGGAACATCGATATAATGAGATTCAACTTAATACTATCTCGGTAAATGGTGGGGATAATGGCATTAATTTTCAGTTGGCGATCGCCGGAGATAAAAAGCTATATAATACTCAACTTGTCATCAAGCCAGAACAATGTTTATCCGTAGTCGCTACCCTTATTAATGTCTATGGGGAGTATGTCCGAAAAAATCCCTTAGATACCGGGAAAAAGCCTCGGATGAAACAGCTAATTGACAATCTAGGATTAGATACATATATCCAGCAAGTCAACAGCCAACTAACCCAGCCCTTGCCGATATTATCCGCTGAACCTACCCCTAGCAAACCCTATCATCATTTGGGAATTTATCCCCAAAAAAACGCCGAATTGTGTTATATTGGGATATCATTACACCTAGGACAAATTAATGCACAACAATGGTTAGGATTAGTCGAACTTTCCGAAACCTTTGGTAATGCCGAGTTAAGATTAACCCCTTGGCAAACAATTATAATGCCAAATATTCCCCATCATAAAATTAGCCAATTATTGCCGAAACTATCCTTATTAGGCTTCGCGGAAATTGAGTCAAATCAAGTGGCGATCGCTGCTTGTGGTGGTAAGCCTGGCTGTGCCGCATCACTTACCGACACTCAAACTCACGCCGCCCAATTAGCAGAATATCTCCACCAGCGATTAAATTTAGATACTCCTATTAATATTCATGTAACCGGCTGCCCTAAATTTTGCGCTCAACCTAGTCCCGCAGAAATTACCCTTTTAGGGCATACAATTAATCAAAATGGCGAAACTATGGAAGGTTACCAAGTTTATATCGGGGATAGTCAACAATCCTTAAAACACAAAATTTTTGAGGGAGTGTTTACCGAAATACCCGAATTTTTGGCTGAGTTTTTGCGCCAAAATCCTGGATTTAATTAATAACTAATTACCTAGAAATTTGCTGATGATAGACTACCTTCGCGACGGTAACCAAATTTATCAAAAATCCTTTGGAATAATTCGGGATGAAACGGACTTTAAAGGCTTATCAGATGATTTATCCCATGTGGCAGTTAGGCTAATTCATGCCTGCGGAATGACGGATATTGTCGGAGATTTAAACGCCTCAGAAGATGCGGTTAAAGCTGGACGGGAGGCACTACAGGAGGGAAAACCTATCTTTTGTGATGCTATGATGGTGGCTAGGGGAATTACCAAAAAACGCTTGCCTAAAAATAACCCGATTATTTGCACCCTAAATCATCCAGATGTTCCTGATATCGCCCGCCAGATTAATAATACTCGGTCGGCGGCGGCATTGGAGTTATGGGGGGATAATTTACAAGGGGCGGTGGTAGCAATTGGTAATGCACCGACTGCCCTCTTTCACCTGCTAGAAATGTTGGATGATGGTTTAGTGAAACCTGCACTGATTTTAGGGTTTCCGGTCGGCTTTGTCGGGGCGGCAGAGTCGAAACTTGAATTGGCATCTAATAGCCGTGGAATTCCATTTATGACACTGCATGGGCGGCGCGGTGGTAGTGCGATCGCAGCGGCGGCAGTAAATGCTTTAGCAAAGGAAAATGAATTATGACTAAATTAGGGCGACTTTATGGGTTGGGAATTGGTCCGGGAGATCCGGAATTACTAACTTTAAAAGCACATCGGATTTTAACAACTGTCCCGGTGATTGCTTATCCCAGTTTGGAAAATGGCAAGGTTTTAGCAAGGGCGATCGTTGCCGATTTTATCTCCCCTGATCAGATTGAAATTCCTATCCCCCTACCCTTTAGTGTGCAGCGATCGTCACAGCCTTATTATGATATTGGGGCGGAAAAAATTGCCGAACATCTTAGCGAGGGCAGAGATGTGGCGGTTTTGTGCCTGGGAGATCCGATGCTTTATGGTACGTTTATGTACATTTTTAATCGCTTATCTGGGCGGTTTGCAATTGAGGTTATACCGGGGATTTCTTCAGTGATGGCAAGTGCTGCTATGTTGGGAGTACCGATAACTTATCGCAATGATGTCTTTACGATTCTTCCGGCTACATTAGAGGCGGATATATTACGCGATCGCCTCTCCGTAGCTGATGCAGCCGCCATTATGAAATTAGGTCGGCATTTTGCCAAAGTTTATCAAATATTGCAAGATTTAGGACTACTACAAAGGGCTTTATATATTGAACGCGCTACTTGGAAAAATCAGGCCATTATCCCCATTACAGAAGTTGACCATAACTCAGTTACCTACTGGTCCTTAATTTTAGTACCTAGTCAAAATCTGCCCCAATAACCCATAATTAACCCTGAATTATCCCTAAGTTATGAACCAACCAGCCATTATTATTTTAACCGAAAATAGTCTTGATGTGGCTAAGAAAATTCAAAAAGCCCTAGGTCATGGGATTATCTATGGTTCTCCCAAACGCACCCAGTCGGCTGATTTAACCTATGATAATTTTGGGGATACGGTGCGGGAACTTTTCCAAACGGGAACCCCCATTATTGGGGTTTGTGCGGCGGGGATTTTAATTCGCACTGTCGCACCATTATTAATCAATAAATGGCAGGAACCTCCGGTTTTAGCTGTGGCTGAAGATGGTAGCGCTGTGGTGCCACTTTTAGGAGGTTTACAAGGGGTTAATGATTTGGCGCGTAAAATTGCCCAATTCTTGCAGGTTTCTCCGGCTATTACCACAACGGGAGAACTTCGATTTAAAACAGCTTTATTATCTCCCCCCAAGGGTTATAAATTGATTAATCCTGATGATGCCAAAACCTTTATTTCCGATTTGTTGGCGGGAGAACAAGTTAAATTGCTGGGGAATGCACCCTGGTTAGAAAATAGTAAATTGCCCTTTTCTGAACAGGGAAAATTGACCATTGAAATTGTAGATAAACCAGATATAGATACTTTTGAAACTAGGGGCGATCGCTTAATTTATCAGTTAGATAGTTCACCCGAAATCACTGGTAAATTAGCCATAATTGGCACGGGACCCGGAAGCCTTGATTGGCTCTCCCCCCAAGTGCGTGAGGTCTTAGAAAATGCCAGTGATTGGGTGGGTTATAAAACTTATTTAGACCTAGTTGAATTTTTAAGAAAACCCGAAATTATCCGCCATGAATCTGATAATAGGGTAGAATTAAATAGGGCGGAGACCGCCTTAGATTTAGCTGCTCAAGGGCGTTCAGTGGTGTTAATTTCTTCGGGCGATCCAGGAATTTACGCCATGGCTTCAGCGGTATTTGAAGTATTAGAAACCAAAGCCAAACCAGAATGGGAGGCGATCGCTATCCAGGTCTGTCCAGGTATTTCCGCCATGCAAGCCGCCGCCGCCAGAGTTGGCGCACCATTAGGACACGATTTCTGCGTCATTTCACTATCAGATATTCTCAAACCCTGGGATGTCATTATCAACCGCATTGAATTAGCCGCCCAAGCCGATTTAGCCATGGCATTTTATAACCCTGTTTCTCAAAAAAGAACCTGGCAACTTGACCAAGCAAAACAGATATTATTAAAGTGGAGGTCTCCCCAAACTCCCATTATATTAGCCCGCAATTTAGGCAGAAAAGGAGAAACCGTCACCGTCAAAATACTGGAACAATTAACCATTAAAGATGCCGATATGCGAACCATAATTTTAATTGGCAATAGCCAAACTCGCATCATTAACCAAAGCCAAAACCAGCAGTGGATTTACACACCACGCCATTATCCACCTTTCCCCAAATAGCCGGTTTATTTATACCCTCGTAGTCCGACATAATTAACAGCAGAACCCCATATAGGGCGGGTTTATTTATACCCTCGTAGTCCGACATAATTAACAGCAGAACCCCATATAGGGCGGGTTTATTTATACCCTGGTGGTTTGATTTAATTAACAGCAGAACCCCAGATAGGGCGGGTTTATTTATACCCTGGTGGTTTGACATAATTAACAGCAGAACCCGCCCCGACAATTAACAATTATTAATTAATCACTGGGTGGGGGCGGGTTTATTTATACCCTCGTAGTCCGACATAATTAACAGCAGAACCCGCCCCGACAATTAACAATTATTAATTAATCACTGGGTGGGGGCGGGTTTATTTATACCCTCGTAGTCCGACATAATTAACAGCAGAACCCGCCCCTACAATTATCCATGATTAATTATCCATTATTAATTAATCACCGGGTGGGGGCGGGTTTATTAATCCTCTGGTGGCGAGACGAGAAACTGGCAGAACCCGCCCCGACAATTAACAATTATTAATTAATCACCGGGTGGGGGCGGGTTTATTTATACCCTCGTAGTCCGACATAATTAACAGCAGAACCCGCCCCTACGTTATTCATTATGCGGAACCTGCCACCCTGGACTCTACCCATTCCACAATAGCATCAGCCAAAGTAGTCGCTAATTTCCGCTGTTCAACCGGGTTAATAATCCATTCAAACTCTTCGGGATTAATCATAAACCCTAATTCTAATAATAGCGAAGGGGTAACAGAAGGACGAGTTAGGGCGAGATTATTCCAAAACACACCATAGGAAGGTCGATCCAATTTTTCCACTAAATAATTGTGCAGAAAAACTGCTAAATTGTGGGCTTGGGGATGAAACCAAAACATCCCAACTCCCTTGGTATTGATAGCATCTCCATTATCCGGTAAGGCATTATAATGAATCGACAAAGCCAGATCCGGTTTTTGTTTATTAATCATTTCCACCCGTTCATGAGGCCATAAATCATCATCACCCTCCCGGGTCATAAACACGGTTGCACCCCGTTTAATTAATTCACTTTGCAACAAAGAAGACATTATCAAAGCGACATCTTTTTCTGGGTATCCTGTGGGTCCTCTCGCCCCTAAATCCTCATCACTACCATGTCCGGGGTCTAGTAAAATTTTCACCCCCGTTAGAGGTCTTCCCCGGCGAATAGATGCCAGAAAACTAGCATTATCTAATGCACCTAATTCTGGGGGATGTTTAAGGGATAAAACTAAAGTTGTGCCCGCATAATTAACTTCATATCCCCACTGCTGAGAAGTTCTAAAATGGAAAGTATATTGAACCGCCGCTTGAGTGTCTCCCATGGGTGAGAGAACTGGTTGCCAGTCCATCCGTTCAATTAATGGGTTATCATCAAAGCGGATAGTATCAGTTTGGGCAGTTGTATTATGCAGAGTAATTGTTAAGGTTCGATCGCCTTGTTGAATACTAATAGGAACCGGAACTTGTAAAGGAAAATAAACCTTAGTCCATTGTCCATCTCGGCGCGAACTAGCGCTACGAATCATTGAATTAGGAGGAATGGAACCAGAGAAAAGCCGCGTTTCATCAGCTTTTATCCAGCCACCATAGTCCAGACGTAAATAATCTCCATCCCTACCAGTAATGCGCGCCCGGGTTCCTTTGGGGAGGGGAGTTAGACGGGAATAAGTAGTGCTAGGTCCGGTTCTGGCGACCCCTGCATCGACAATTACTTCCGCGATTTCAAATTGAGTCGGAGACAAAATAGAGACGGTTCCGGTGGCTGTTTGGGTGACGGTTTCACCATTGAGAATAAGTTGATATCGGGGTTGACCTAAATCGATCGCCTTCCGATTATCAGCAAAATCAGTATCTGGGGAAATAGTGGCGCATCCCCCGAACTTTCCCCCTATATTTATAGGTTGGTTCGTGCCAGTCAAAACCGCCTTATTATCAGGAAGTTGCCGACTTTCACTTTGCTTAAATAGCGGGATAGTTTCCCCGGCAATATCCACGGAAACTTCGGCGTTAGGAGGTGCGATCGCACTAAAACAAAGCATTTCCCCTGGCAGTCGGGAAATGGGGCTAGAAGGGGTCAAGGATTCCGGCACAAACGCTATTCCATCCGGGATAGGTGGTTGATTAGAAATCCGGGTAATAGTGCGCCGAATTTCCTGATCACCGTGGCGCAGGATAAATTCATTTTCCCCTAATTCCAGAGGAAAACTGGGGGCGAAATGTCCCCCTTGACTGCGATCGATAACTTGACCATTGATTAATACCTCACCCTGGGGGGCGGCGGTTCCAATTAGAAAAATGCGATCGGATATAGTCCTATGTTGGTTAGGAGGATACGCTACAAATAAAGGCTGTTCTGCTAATGCTGGAGTGATCATCACTAAAGCAAAGACTATTAATCCTAATAGAATTCTTTTCATAAGTGCTAACAATTCTAATGGTCTCACTGCTATGGATTTTTTCAAAAGGCGATCGCCCTTTCCGGGGCTGATGAACCCCCCTGTTCATAGCAAATCCCTACTGCTATCCCAAATTCTAGCAGCAGGGAGTGAAGATGACCACTGTTTAGTTAATAGTTAATTCCACAGAACCCCATTCCCCATTTACGCAATCGGTCGCGCATAGAATGAAACCCCTTGACCGATGAAATTAGGTAAATCATTAGCAAATGCTGCTTGATTTGGATCAATCGTATAGAAATGACCATTAGTATCCAGATTAAACGCCCTGAATACTGGTAATGCACCAGCTACAGGAGACGAAAAAACCCGAATCGAAGTTCCCGGATCATCTGGTACCCATTCTTGCAGAGTTTGCACAAAATTAATTTCCCCGGGATTGCTGGCATAGAAAAAACCACCCTGGGAGTTTCTAAAGCGTTGCAAAACCGTATCTCCCTCTGATACAAATTCAAACCCCTCATTCACAAATCTTTGTGGATTGCTGGCTAAGGTGTTTTTTTCCATTTGATCAGCCGTGAAAATATGGGAACCCGCCTCAGAATCCCAGAATCTAGCTACACCTGTCAAAGGATCAACATCGGGATTGGTGGCGAACTCATTAGGTCCTAAAATTCCCCCATTAGCAATATCTGGGGGGTTTAAATTTCCTAAATCCACACTGACCGCTAATTGATAGTCTTGGGGTAGTTCTCCAGTCGGCGGAAATGTGCTAGTATCCGGCAGAGGATCGTAACTTGTTACCCGCACTAAATACCGGGAAACTCCATCGGCTCTCAGGGTACTCGGTGCCCCTAAACCTGTGCCAAATTCAATCTGACCTGGCGCAATAGTGGCGTTCCGGTTTCCCAAGGCGCGATCATCATTGGCGGCGATTGGACTTTGACCAGGGAAAGGAGCAGTATCATTAGGCCCAAGTTGGAAGACTTTCACAATTGGGTCATATTGCATTGTATTAAATGCGTCTACAGCGATCGAAATATTCGCATTGGGAAAGGTAGGCTGAATAATATAATCATCGTAGCGAGTCAGCAAGGCTGGATTACGCAGAGACGGACTAGCCGGATCGGTGGCGCTTAATTGTTCTCGGACAACTTGAGCATTAGTCATTTTTTACGACTCCTCATCATAAATATTGCACCGAATCATAGCCATAATACCGACACCTGTTGGGAGTTGGTAGTTTTAGGGATTCCGTAAACTATGGCTCACACCATCGTTTATACCACATTTTTTATCAGGTGAAGATTAAGTTTTTCTTAACCCACCTGACCCGCCAGTGGTTATGGTTTTCCCTGACCATTCACTCCCTTAGTCCCTGGGGGAAATGCACTTTAATACCAGGTAGTTAATCAGGGTTAATCACCAACTAATTACCATTAACTCAACCTCCGACTAAACCATCCCCATATATGCGATCGCACTGTGAGTAATGCTCAGTGATTAGACAGTTACCAAAATCTGCGATCGCACTTGTGCAATCAACTCATTTAAACCATCAGAATTTAACCGATAGCTGAGGGGATGAGCAATTAGTTGAGCCGTACTTTGAAACAACACCTCAATTTCCACTAAGCCATTTTCCTGTAGCGTGCGACCCGTTGACACCAAATCCACGATCGCCTCAGACATTCCCGTAATTGGCCCTAATTCAACCGACCCATAAAGTGGTACAATCTCCACAGGTAAATCAATGCTATCAAAATATTCACTAGCACAGTGAACAAACTTAGAAGCCACTCGGCTATGGGGAGGGAGTTGCACCGGACGGCTATAGGGGCTAGATTTTTTCACAGCTACCGACATCCGACATCCACCAAATTGGAGATCAACCACAGAAGCCACCTGAGAACGCTTTTCCCGCAGAACATCATAGCCCACGATTCCCAATTGCGCCTGACCATATTCTACATAAACAGGCACATCCTGGGCTCGTACCAGCAAAGCCTTAGCCGTTTTCGTCGGATCTTCAATCTGTAATTGGCGATTAGCCGAATCCAGAAAAGCGCTAAAATCCAGTCCAACCGCTTTGAACAAACCAATACTATCTTTCAGTAAAGCGCCTTTAGGAAGTGCAACAGTAATCATAATCACTTCGGAAATTTATTTAACCATGAGTTAGCTTAACCTTAGTCGAACAATATTGATACAATTTGACTAAATCTTTCCGTTGAAGCCTCCCCCGAAAGGACGGCTTCCTATTCCTTCCCCATGTACTGTTTTAGGGTGGACAGGGGGATAACTAGGGCGACCATGAGCCTAGTTGCTACCAGTCGCCGAGAATCACCTCACCTGTAGCTTACCAGGTGAGTACATCAACAAATTTAGCTTAATATTCATGCGGATTCTACTTGTAGATGACGAAGTGGAATTAACCAATTCCCTCAGTCGCGCCCTCAGTCGAGAAGGTTATACAGTCGATAAGGCTTATGAAGGTATACAAGCCGGGACTCTCGCCCAAAATCATCACTATGACCTATTGATTCTCGATTGGATGTTACCCCATCAATCAGGATTAGAAATTTGCGCCCAATTGCGATCGCAGCAAAACCGCACCCCCATACTATTTCTCACCGCCAAAGATACCCTAGACGACCGAGTTAAAGGACTAGACGCGGGCGCAGACGATTATTTAGTCAAACCCTTTGAACTGCGGGAACTACTAGCCAGAGTCAGGGCGCTATTGCGTCGCCCTCCTATTTTAGATTCCACAGTCACCTCTAACCGCCTACAATTCGGCGATCTGCAATTCGATTGTGAAACTCAATTAGCCTATCGTGGACAAAAAGCGATCGAATTATCAGAAAAGGAAAGCCAATTACTACAGTATCTCATGCGCCACCCCGGACAACTCCTCACCCACACCGAAATTCACCAACACCTATGGGGGGAAACAGACAAAAAACCCAGCAGCAACGTCCTAGCCGCCCAAATTCGTCTCCTGCGGCGCAAAATCGAACTACCGGGCGCTGTCCCCCTCGTCCACACAGTCTATGGAAAAGGATATCGATTTGGAGAATAGTTTTTCATCCCCGACTCTGACTACTTCTGTTCAGGATGAGATGCACCTGGTAAATTTTCACCCATCTTATTGATAGCAGCAATCATAAGATATAAACGCCCCACATCCCGCTGATTAAAATAAAAAACTAAGCGGGGTAGATGTTCCGTTTCATCCCCTAATTCCTTGGGAAGGGCTCGGCTTTTTTCTATGCGTCCCTGCGAGAGAATATCCTTAAACTCTTGATTGAGATATTCGACCTGTTCATCACTCAGTTCAGAATTTAGGCGCATCACAAATAAATCTCCCACATAGCGACTAGAGTGATACACCTGGTAAAAATCAGCGATCGCCGCCTCTGCTACAGCCAAATCATCTGTAATCGTGTAGATACTAGGATCATCCTGGGAAATAAAACCCCGGCGCAAAAGCTGTTTTCTGACAAATTCTTGCCAATCATACCAATAATCTCCCCCAGGATGGTCAATCAAAATCACCGGAGCCGGGCCAAACTTTCCCGTTTGAGCCAAAGTCAAACCCTCCCAAGTTTCGTCCAAAGTGCCAAAACCACCCGGAAACATAGCCAAAGCGTCACTTTCCCGCAGAAAAAACAATTTCCGGGTGAAAAAATACTTAAACTTAATCAGCTTAGGATCTCCCTCAATGTAGGGATTAGAAAACTGCTCAAACGGGAGTTTGATATTTAAACCAAACGATCGCTCTGCACCCGCACCCAAATTAGCCGCCTCCATAATTCCGCCGCCAGCCCCTGTTAGCACCATAAATCCCTGCTGAGTCATCGCGCGCGCTAACTCTACCGCCATATCATATTCCGGCGCTGTTGGTGAAGTTCTCGCCGAACCAAAAATGCAGATTTTGCGAATATGGCGATAAGGGTAAAAAATCTCAAATCCCTGCTCCATATCTAACACAGCAGACGAGAGAATTTTCCAATCCAAAGACTCAATATCTGATTGTGCTATACGCACCAGGCTAGAAAGCGATCGCACAATCCATTTTTCGTGCTTTAATGCCGGTAGCTCATCAATCAGTTGGTTAATCTCTCTCTTGAGAGATGCCAGCGTATCTCCATTTCCAGAAGCATTCATAAAATCAGAACAACTGACAACAATTTGCCCTATATTTTGCAGTTTTCCAGGGCCATCTATTGACAAATTACCAAATTCCGCCAATCAAACCTAAAAATCCCAGGAAAAGAGGCAGGCGGGACAACCCGCTTGCCGACTCTCCACCGTGGGCCTGTAAAGACAGGCTTTTTATTTATTGACACTCCCGCCGCCTTGACTAATGGTGCAGGTAGAATAGGGATAGTTTGCCTATAGGCGGGAAATTTCCGTAACACCTTACGCGCATTAATTAGGGGTCGAGATTAGGTTGAAGAACCTTTAATCCCGATGAAACCTGATTCTCAGCTCATCACATATAAAGCCCTTCATCCCAAGTTTCCGGTCTAGCCCATGGTTTAAAGGTACTTTTCTAATGTATTAGCAAGGGTACTTTTAGGAACCGCTCCCACCACCATATCGACCCGTTGGCCGCCTTTAAAGATCATTAATGTGGGAATACTGCGAATTCCATATTGACTCGCTACCTGGGGATTTTCATCAGTATTGAGCTTAACAACTTTAATCTGTCCATCGTACTGCTGTGCAATTTCCTCAACTACAGGGGCGACCATGCGACACGGGCCACACCAAGGAGCCCAGAAATCCACCAGCACCGGAAGTGCGCTTTCCAGTACATCCTGCTCAAAGGTGCTATCAGTAACTTCTACGGCTGTTGACATTCCTTCCAATCCTTAATCTAATCGTAAGTTATTCTACCACCAAACCAACTGGGGCAGAATTAGCAATTTTGTCCCGATGGTTCTGATACCAGGCTGTACAAAAGACTACAGCATATCGAAGTTAATCATATCAGGCGATCGCCAAAAATTTTGGCTAACCTAAACGATTACCCAATTAAGAAACCGCCCGAACCGTAGGTCCAGGCGGAGTGTGGTGTGAGGAGTGAACGGAAACATTTGTCTCCGCCACTTCTATTGTGGCACTATTTCGCCAATAATTCCAGGGGGTAGCACTAATTTTTACGATACTTAATCAGACCACCCCCGCCAACATCAGCCACCCCAGCACCCAAAGCCCAATAATTGCTACTTACCCATTCCCAATTGTTGTGCCTTTTGATAGACCTTACCCTCAGTCAACAGCGAAGGAGCAATCACCACCTCTACCTGCTGCATTTCTTTGATAGTCTTCGCTCCCAAAGTTCCCATACTCGTTTTTAGAGCCCCCAGCAGGTTGTGAGTCCCATCATCCAACTGAGCCGGACCCCGGAGAATTTGCTCCAATGTTCCCGTAGAACCCACCTGAATCCGTGTTCCCCTCGGAAGCACCGGACTAGGAGTAGCCATACCCCAGTGAAATCCCCGTCCCGGAGATTCCTCAGCACGAGCAAAAGGAGAACCAATCATCACACCATCAGCACCGCAAGCAATACACTTACAGATATCGCCCCCAGTAATTAATCCTCCATCAGCAATCACAGAAACATAACGGCCAGTTTCCTGATAAAACTGATCACGAGCCGCAGCACAATCAGCCACCGCCGTCGCTTGGGGAACTCCTACCCCTAACACACCACGAGAAGTACAAGCCGCACCCGGTCCAATACCCACCAATATTCCCACCGCTCCCGCTTTCATTAGGTTGAGCGCCACCTCATAAGTGACACAGTTCCCTAAAACCACCGGGATGGGCATATTTTTACAAAACTCAGCCAAATCTAACGGAGTCACCGATTCTGGGGACAGAAAAGCCGTTGAAACCACCGTAGCTTGCACAAAAAATAAGTCTGCTCCCGCCTTCGCAACAGCATCACCATATTTACTGGCTCCCGCTGGAGTAGCGCTAACCGCTGCTATACCGCCCTGAGCCTTAATTTCTGCAATCCGTTTTTTAATCAGTTCTGGCTTAATCGGTTCAGCATAGAGTTCTTGCATCAATGTCACAAACTCCGTTTTTCCCACCGACACAATCCGATCTAAAATCGGGTTGGGATCTTCATAACGGGTCTGGATGCCCTCTAAGTTCAGAACCCCCAACGCACCGATTTGGCTCAGTTTCGCCGCCATATTCACGTCTACCACGCTATCCATCGCACTGGCAATAATCGGAATTTCTCGGTTAATATTGCCAATTGTCCAACTGGTATCCGCTAAACTTGGATCAAGGGTTCGAGGGCCAGGAACTAGGGCAATTTCATCAATTCCGTATGCTCGACGAGCCTTTTTGCCACGCCCAATTACAATATCCACTTCTTTACAGGTTCCTAACACTATTTAGTTAGCCTATCAAATTATCAAAATTGGTGGTGCATATCAACTCGATATCTTACCCACACCCCCGACCCCCGCCCTTAGTGCCCCCGCCTAGAACCCATCTTCACTCTTAACAGATTAATTTTGGGTTAAGTTTTGCATTTAGTGTTGAATATTTTGGGATCTATCGCTAGGCTAATTATAAGTCAATCTTTTCTCTTGATAAGTTATCCCTATGAGTACCACCCGCACTGACCGCAACCGCAGCACTATCCCTAATTCCAACCATGATCAAAATTTTGACTTTGACCAGTGGGTGAAAGCTGTCAAACCTCAGCTTATGGCTGCATTGCGTGCTAATAACCCTATTAGTGAGCTGCACACAAATGGTAGATATCACCAAAAAAGATAGCGATTGATAACAGGGTATTTTTATTAAAATTTATTCTGTTTATATGTCAAGACAAACTGACTCCCCAAACTACAACTTCTCAGTTGAAAATGGGGAGTTATACCTATGTTGAAGTTATGGAAATGCCGAAAATCTATTGGTAAACTATTTAAAGCCGATTAACTTACCCTAAGTCTTTATTGGTGGGTATTGTGTAGCCTAGGCTACAGAAAAATTTGCGATATGCACTTACGGCATTAAGATAATGTATAAAAAGCATAATTTCTGGAAAGTCCAACTGATTACTCGATTCTGCACCTGTTCCCTGGGACTGTTTTTGGTGTGTCCCCTACCATCAGCTTGGACTCAACCCTCCCAGGCTTTAGCGGAGTTTTCCCAAGCGGCCTCTATCAGGTCATCCGATCGCCAAAATATTTTAGAATCTCTGAAAACCGCCAACATCATCTATTTGGGGGAAACCCACGACAACACCCTGGACCATCAAGCCCAATTCGAGATTTTGCAAATATTGCATCAGCAAAATCCCCAAATAGCGATCGCCATGGAAATGTTCCAGCGTCCCTATCAGTCAGTCATAGATCAATATTTAGCCGGGGAGATTTCAGAAACCCAACTGGTCCGCGACACGGAATATCTGCAACGTTGGGGTTTTCCCTGGAAATATTACGCCCCCATTCTTCGATTTGCGCGGGACAATCAACTTCCAGTTTTAGCCATCAACACCCCCACCGAAGTGACCCGACAAGTGGCGGCGGCGGGTTTAGCCAGCCTACAAACCGAACATAAACGCTACATTCCCCCCATCGACGAAATCAAGACCGATAATGAAGACTATCGGCAAATGCTCTACAACATCTATAGACAACACCAACATCAAGGTAGTGAAGGCGGGTTCGATCGCTTTGTGGAAGCCCAAGTCCTTTGGGATGAAACCATGGCTGATGCGATCGCCAATTTTGTCCAAGCTAACCCCGACTTTACCGTGGTAGTGATTGTCGGAAAAGGTCATGTAGTCTACAACCATGGCATCCCCTCCCGCGTCGAGAGACGATTAGCCGACTCCACTATAGTTCAGCGATCGGTTTTATTCCAATCTCCCGACCAAGACAGTCTACCGGCAAATATAGCTGATTTCATCTGGCAACACTGAACCACAACGTTAAGCGGGTGCAAGATATGCCAAGCCATAGACTAAGCCACTTACTGCACCCGCCCGCCCCCTCGATTATTGAGAAATTCTTACCAAAATTATTGACATTGTACCCAATTATTGATATAATACCAACTTGGTCGCAGCATAGGAAAGATAGCTGTTTTCTAGTAAAGATGAAAGCGGTTGGCGATTGTTTTTGTATGGCTGTGTGATGTGATGCCAAGCCTACCCGTGCCGTATAAATCATCAATGCTGAGTCCTATTAACCCCGCAAACATTTCCTCGAGGAATTAGGGAAAATCTCGATGCTGAAACCACCCCGTCCCCCGGCCCACCTAGGTCAGGGATTCGCTTTTCCACTGTTAGTAAATCAGCAAGGTAATTGGGCTTTGAGCGCAGGCGATCGCAACGTCCGAGAGTCCATCGTGCTAATTTTAATGACCGATCTTGGGGAGCGAGTCAACCGGCCAGACTTCGGTTGTCGGTTGTGGGAACTCAGCTTTGCACCAATCAACTCCGAAACCCTGATGTTAATGCGAATCTTCGTCCAAGAAGCCTTAGAACAGTGGGAACCGCGCATAATGCTGATAGACGTAGAAGCCATTCCCGACCCCGATGGTGGGAGAGTAGATTTAGTGATCAACTATAGTCTCAAACCCAGCCACGATCAAAGGAGCCTCGTCTATCCCTTTTACCTGCAAAAACAGCCGGAATAAGCTGCCATGGTATTCGACTTTTTACCCAACCTTCCCAAAGCCAACCTAGACGATCGCACCTATGACGATCTGCTGCAAGAATGCTTGTTAAGAATCCCTCGCTATTGTCCCGAGTGGAATAACTACAACCCCAGCGATCCAGGAATCACCTTGCTGGAACTGTTTGCATGGCTGATGGACCAGATGCTGAGTCGCTTCAACCAGCTTCCCAGGCGAAACTACGTCCTATTTTTAGAACTGCTAGGAATTCGCCTACAGCCCCCCAACCCAGCCCAAACCGAAATCACCTTTTATCTAGTATCAGACCTTCCCCAAGCCTATACCATCCCCGAAGGCATCGAAATAGCCACCGAAAGGCTGCCCGATGCCGAAGCCATAGTATTTAGCACCGATCGCCCCTTAGTTATTGGCAGACCCCTGATCGGGCACATTCTGCACGGTCAAACCCCAGATATCACCCCACAAATGTTGCGTGATCGGTTAACCAACTGGTGGACGATGGCAGAAGACGGAACCTGGTCAGGGCCAGAACTCTCGTTATTCAGCGATCGCCCCGAATCAGGGCAATGTTTTTACCTAGTCTTTACCCCTGACAGTCCCATTGAAGGAAACGTTATCGCCCTCACCGTCAAAGGCCAAGCCGCCACCCCCACAGGCATTAACCCCGACCATCCCCCCCGTCGCTGGGAAGCCTGGAACGGAAGGTACTGGCAATCAGTCCTGCTGGCAGAAGCAGACGACGAAAGCCAAGGTTTCAGTTTTCGAGATGCAGTCAAACAGGGTCGAGACCCCCAAGGCGGATCGGATATTATTTTGCATTTACCCGTAGAATTTCCCGTCGCCCAGTTCACCGCCTATCAAGGTCGCTGGCTGCGCTGCGTCTACACAGAACCCACCCTCGACCAATCCCCCTATAGTGCCTCCCCCCGCATTGTCGGCATCAATTCCCGCGCCATAGGAGGAAGCACCGTAGCCCGCCAGTGTCAAGTAATCAACGACGAATTATTAGGAGTGACGGACGGCACTCCTGGCCAAGCATTCCAACTGCAACGCCCCCCCGTGCTGACTCGCATGGCCGGAGAATACCTAACTGTTACCCCGATCGGAGAATTACCTCAAATTTGGGAAGAAGTCCCCGACTTTTCCAATTCCCAACCCGACCATCGCCACTATGTGCTGGACTCTGTAACCGGAATAGTACAATTTGGACCCCAGGTGAGCGAACCGACTCAACTGGTGCGAGAAACCGACTACTCCCCCAGATGGCAAAGCACCGCCAGACAAAACACCATTATTTTAAGCGCCGACCATCAAAAGCGACAGTATGGTGCTATACCTCCAGCCGGAGCCAGTTTGCGGATGGTTCGTTATCGTACCGGAGGAGGAGTCCAAGGCAACGTCAAACCGGGAACCATCTTAGTGATGAAAACTGCTGTGCCCTACGTTGGGGCGGTGGTCAATCATGTTCCCGCTAGGGGCGGTTCTGATGCTGAATCCTTAGAGATGGCCGCCATTCGCGTCCCCCAAATGCTGCGAACCCGCGATCGCGCTGTCACCCCCCAAGACTTTGAAACCCTAGCTATAGTAGCAGGACAAGGAGCGATCGCCCGTTGTCGCTGTCTCAGGGCAAGTCCTGGGAATCAGGGAGTCGTGGAACTTCTGTTGATACCCCGCACCAGTTTGATACCCTTAGAGCAAGGAGTCGGCATTTCACCAGAAGAATTAGCCATCAGTTCCGAACTCAATCGCCAGGTTCTCAGTTATCTTGATGAACGTCGCCTGCTGGGGATACAAGTAAAATGTCGTGAACCAGAGTATGTAGGAGTCGTCGTCGCCTCCGAAATTACTACCCCGCCGCAATACCACAATCCCCAAGCTCGGCTAGAGATCCAATCGCAATTACAAATAGCTTTGTATAGGTTCCTTAACCCGATCATTGGCGGCCATCAATCCGAAGGTTGGCCATTCGGTCAGCCCCTGTATACAGCCGATATCATCGCCCTACTACAGCAATTTCCTACTGTGATGAGCTTGGGGGCTGTGCAACTGTTTCCTATCCGCCGCCAGGGCGGGCGGTGGGTGCGGGGACAACCTATAGCCATGATTGATCCTGGTCCTAATGGCACTATCTGTTCCTGGTCTGATGCCGGAGGCGATCGCCATTTGATCAACATTATCGGCGGTGGAGGTTCCGGGGGGTCATAAAACCCCTCTACTTCCGCTACCCTCTGATCAGCCTTTAGCCCTGGAAGAGGGGCGACAGAGACCAGATACATTGAGCCAAGAATCCCCGTCCGGGCAGTCCCCCTCCATCAGTAGACAACCCTTTCACCATGACCCAGGTTCCTGACCAAAAATCTGTCCTCTTAGATATCGTCTCGATCGACATTCCCGAGACAGCACCAGCTCAGTTGCCTGAATTATCAGGTACTTTCTCCCAACCCGAACCAGACCGAGCCCCCGTAAAACTAATTCCAGGGGAAAACAGCTCCCTCGTCATTGATCTGGAAAACCTAGACACCCGCCCCTTGCACCTCACCTGTGAACTGACCGGGAATTTTCCCCACCACTGGTGTCAGACTCAGATACCCGTTGTGTCCACCCTTGGCGAACTCCCAGGCCAACCAGTCATCCCCTACGCTCCAGAATTATTTGTTACCCTCTTACCCGGAGAACGGCGCTCTGTCGTTCTTTGTTTTCAAGTCCATCGGGATTTTTTCGAGGCAGAAGAAGCTGTTTTCAGGGATACCGAGGCACTGCAACTCAACTATTCCGGCCGCTTTAATGTCTATGGCAGTTATCTCAATAACCAGTCCGATAATAGGCCTCTACTGGAATTTGTCGAGTTTGACCTATTTCTGCGACCGCGATCGCCATATATCAAACTACTACCGCAAATTTATCAAGAAATCGATTTTGTCGGCCGATTCCTGAAAATTATTGAAACCACTCTCGAGCCAGATCTGCAAATATTCGGCAATCTCTGGGCCTACTTAGATCCCCTCACCGCCCCCGAAAATATGTTGCCATTTTTAGCCCACTGGGTTGGCTGGCAAAACATCCCCACTCTCAGTCTCCAACAGCAACGCCGTTTAATTCGCAACGCCTTAGAGATTTATCGCGCTTCTGGAACTAGGCGGGGGCTGCGGTTTTACCTACACCTGGTAACTGGTTTACCTCTTGATGAAGATTTGCCGGAAGTGTCCAAACACATTTCAATTATAGAAAACTTTACCCAAGGGGCGGTCATGGGCAGCTCCTATCTGGGTATAGATACCATTTTAGGCGGTGGCAAACCTTTTCACTTTCAGGTACGCCTGCTGTGCGATCCTGATACTATTGATGAGAAATTGGTTCGCACTGTTATTGAAGCACAGACACCAGCCTTCTGTACTTATGACTTAAAAATAGATTCGGACAATCATATATGATCATCACTGATGGCAATTCCTTTGATTACCCACCGCCAGAAATTCATCCCCTCCAACGTTTGATAGTTGATGATGGATTGCTGTTAAATGCCCAGCGTTGGCGACAATCCCACGAATACCACCGATCGCGACAAAATCTCTATTATCAATCTCTTTACCAACCGGGAATAGTGAGGGGGTTAGGGGTGTGTGTAATCGATGCCCCAGAGAGTATATCTGCCCAATATCGGGATAATCGCTGGGTGCAAATTCAGCCCGGAATTGCGATCGATTTGACCGGAAATCCGATTATTGTCGATCGCCCTATCGATTTTCGGATTGCCAAATTGGTGCAGACAGAACCCAGCACTATTTATTTAGTTCTGCGCTATGTTGATCCAGAAACTCTCTACCGTCAAAGCGATCAAGTATTGGTAGCTGAAAGTTTTAGGATCGACGAAAAAAATACCCCACCCTCACCCCAGGAAATCGAACTGTGTCGGATCACTATTTCTCCTGATTGCATCGAAATTAGACCCGCCACGAATGTTTTTTATCCTGATGTTAACGAGTTGGATTTACGATACCGGGGACGAGTCCGACCGCGCTCCGCTAAAACTCTGCGAGTGGGGATGGTTTTACAGGGGAATGCTGAAGATGTTTATTTAGGGCAGAATCTCGATTATCTATTGCGATCGCTTGCGGTTTTAGCACCGGTCACGATGGATGCTGAACCAGTCGAAGAAATTACCTTAACTTCCCAGGATGCTCAACATCGGCGAGACTATCACTTGCTATATATGAGATATTCTCAGATACTGTCTTGGGGAGAAACAGAATATAATGCTCTCAAATATTACAGCGATCGCGGCACTGTACTTTTCATTGAAGCCTCATCAGAACAGGTCAATATTGCTGATATTAATTCAGCGATCGGCGAACTTAAACAGGCTCTCAATGATATTCAATTTTCCCAAATTTCCGAATTTAAAAGGGAATTGTCCTCAGAGTTAACTATCTGTGAATCCGAACTTAAAAACCGCCTACAATCCGCCTTAGAACCTCTCGAAAATATAGCCCATCAATATCTGGGGATTCAGCTATCGAATATTGAGCCAATATCCGCCCAAGACCCGATTAAAATTCATCCCTTTTTATTTGATGAATTACCAATTATTAATCGAGAGCAAACCCGACTGATAAATTGGGGCAAAATTATTATATCCATAGGCTATCTATCCTCTGGTTGGGGGTTAAATAATCATCAGGAATTATCCAGAGATTCCATCCGCAGCGCCCAAGAATTAGGGATTAATATTCTGAATTTTGCCCACCATCATTATCAATTGTCCAGTAGTCAAATGCCGGGCAAAATTTCGCCGTAATTTTTACCACCAGACCAGGAAAAGCCATGAAACCATCTATTTCTATCCGATATTTCATTCCCCTATTAGTCGTGGTTCCCTTAGCTTTGGCTACCATAACTACAGCAATATTAGCTTTTTATAGTGGCAGTCAAGCCGTCAAGAGTCTGATTGACGAATTGAGCCAAAAATCGATAAATTCCATTGAAAAACACATAGACACCTACCTACAAGCTCCCATGGTGGTAAATCAACTCAACCTGATCACCATTGAAAATGATTTAATCGACCTCAATGATGTGCCACTATTGACCCGTTATTTTCAGAATCAGGTAGCGGCGATCGATGGGTTATATTACATTTATCTTGGTACTGAAAGGGGGGATTTTATCGGTGTTCAACAGCAGCCAGATGGAACCCAAGTATTAGTTATTGGAAATGCCGCAGAAGCTGAAGGTCGAAGTGTTTATCAGCTTGATTCGGCGGGAGTTCGTGCCGGCAAAATCAGAAACTTAGAAGCTCAGTATGATGTCAGACAACGACCCTGGTACAAAAGAGCTATAGAAATCGGTGAAATCGGTTGGAGTCCCATTTATATTTTTGGCTCCACATTAGAACTCGGAATGACCTCCGCAATTCCAGTTAAAAGTCGTGGAGGTGATACTATCGGAGTTGTGGGTATTGACCTGGGATTGAAAGACCTCAGCAATTTTTTGAGAAGTTTGGAAATCAGCCCCAAGGGTATCGCATTTATTATTGATCGCGCTGGCAATTTAGTAGCCAGTTCCACCGACGAACAACCCTTTTTGGATGAAAATGGCGAGAAACGACGATTACCCGCCCTCGAAAGTCAAGAACCTGTGATCCGCTCTACAGTCCAAAAGTTACTCGATACTGAGTTAAGCCTTAACCAAATTCAACAACCGATTTCCTCTAGCTTTCGATTGAATCGTGAACAGCAATTGCTACAGGTGACTCCCATGGAAAGTACGGGTTTGGATTGGCTAATTGTTGTGGTCATTCCTGAATCTGATTTTATGGAACTGATTTATAACAACCTTCGGTTTACGATGATTATTGGCTTGGGTGTGACGGTGGTAGCGATTACACTGGGGGGGATCGCGTCTTGGTGGATTATCCAACCCATCGATAATTTACACGCAGGAGCGAAAGCTATCAAAGCTAATTCTTTCTCGCCAGAAATGCTTGAATCTACTATTTCGCGCTCTGATGAAATGGGAGAATTGGGTCAAGCCTTTGTGGAAATGGCAGCAATTGTCCAGACTCGTGAGAAAAATATGAGTGAGGAATTGGTGGAATTGCATCGCCAGCAAGAACAATGGCGGCGCGCGAGCCATAAAAACCAAGACCCGACTGTGCTATTTCAGGAATTGATGGAGCGAGCCAGACAGGCTAGAAAAAGTGGTTAATAAGAGTCCTGCTCTCTCGATGACAGTGTAGTTGCACTGTGCATTTTTCCAAAGATCGCGCTTCCCAATTATCGGAAACATGAAAACAGATATTTCTACTAAGGATTTAACTCTATACCCGGACGGAAAAGACACTACATTTGATGTGGTGGTTATCAATGATAGCGATCGCATGAGTAGCTTTCAACTAGAGATATCCGCTGCTGGGGTGGAGTCAGATCGTGAATGGCTTTGGTACACAGTTACACCGCAAAGTGCGAATAAACCACCGGGGGACAAAACTGAGTTTCATGTGAAAGTGCTGCGATCGCCTATTCCTGGATTTGTGGGGTTAGTCAATCTCACCGTTAAAGTATTTTCCCTGGAATTAATGACCGAAGAACGTCACATTCTCAGGCTCAATATCATCGAGTCTGTTAGTGAGTGTCCGTTTCGAGTCGAACTCCCTACCAAACCCATTCAGACTCTCCCCAATAGTCAAGTGGAAATTGCCTTTAGTATCCACAATAATAGTCAAAAGGCGATCGCTGTTACCTTATCCGTACATAGTAGCAAGCGAGAATGGTTCCTGTTTGATAATCAAACTACTTTTAACCTTCCGCCACAGCAGAGTCAAAATTACTCCTTTACCTGCAAAGTTCCCGAAATGCACGCTGCTGTTGCTGGGGTCTATCCCTTTACGGTGATCGGACAGTATCGCAACCAGAATTCACCGCCAACTAGAGGCCACATAGAAGTTTTACCCACCGGAAACGTAGATTTTGATGCCTTTCCCAAACGGCAATTAGTCCCCGCTCGTCGGCCTTGGCTGCCCCAATGGGGCATAGAACCGCCTGTTTACCAATTAGAATTCACCAACAATTCTAATTATTCTCAGGGACGAACTGCCGAAATTCTGGAAATCACAACCCCCACGTTCAATAACTACCCTAAAGTCGGGGGGGATATTGAACCTAGAGACGGAGAAAATGAGTTTTCCATTTATCCCGAACAGGTAAATTTGGCTCCGGGAGAAACCCAAACTCTGGAACTTATCGCCTACAGCAAACGGCCTTGGTTGGGTATCGGTAAAACACAGACCATTACAGTTAAGGAGGCTGTGGTATCTCCCCTAACTCCCGCTTCTAGCGCTTTAGGTGGTTTGTCGAAGGAAATCACAATTTCCCCAATTGCTGACGACCTCCCACTAACTGATGAACATACAGCCCACAGTGAACAGAAGGGTCTGCAAATTCTGGAGTTGAGACTATTACCGATTATTCCCCGGTGGTTACAGGTGGCGATCGCACTACTGATTTTAGGTGGTATTTGGTGGTTTTTGTATGCCGCTTTCCGACTTAACTATCATGCTGCTTCCGTCAATGTGGTTAGGTTTAACGGTTTGGGGGATATGGCGATTAGCACCTCCAATGACCAGACTCTGCGGGGGTGGCGAGTTCGGGAAAATAGACTGCAACCCATGGGTTTGTTGGGGAATTTGGGGAAGGCGGGGCGCACAGGTTTGTATCGCCCGGTTGATAATAATCAGGTGGCTGTGGGGTTGGAAAATGGGGAAATTCAGATTTGGGACTTGCTCAACTTGGCTGACAGCCCCCGGCGCTCCCTTTCTTATCGCCGGGATGATCGGGTCATGGCTTTGGCTTATAGTCAAAATTCCCAGTATTTATTCAGTGGCCACGGCAGCGGTTTAATACTGCAATGGTATCTGGGACCTACGTTAAATCTCACTAATGTTGAGGAACCTCAGTTAATTCAGGAATTTGATTTCGCTATTTATGATATAGCCCCCGTTGGGGCGCGACAGGAAACTCTGGCGATCGCTGGTCGCTATAACCAATTGGTGCTTTGGGATACCACGGGCGGTAATCAAGGCTTGCGAACAGTTCCCTACCCAGCGGGGGGACAAGATGAATACATCACCTCTCTGGCTACAGCAGCAGATAAGCCTTTTTTGCTGGCTACAGCAGACGATCGCGGTTCCATCAGTGTCTGGAATCTCCGCGAATGCTTAACCAACCAGTCCGCCACTTGTCAAATTATAGATCAGTGGCAAGCTCACCAAGGCCAGCCCATCCGTTCTCTAGCTTTGACCGCTAATGGCTGCTATTTAGCCAGTACCGGAGATGATGGAGAGGTGATGCTGTGGCTATTGAATAGCACAGGAGAGCGATCTACCCAAAATATGGGGGGTGAGGCGATCGCGCGATCGCCCTCCCCCAAAAGCAGTTTAGATATCATTGCCATTGACTCCTACCTCCGCATTATCACAGGAGGTAGAGATCACCAAGTGCGCCTTCACCGCATCCAACAACCTCCCACTCCCTGTAATTAGCAAAGGTAGAACAACTATTAATTATCCATTATCCATTAACTCATGAGCAGTACAGAAATTGTATATGACGGCCAACAACAACCTAACAAAATCGTCGAGGGGGTTCCCGAACCAGACCTACAGACTTGGGGAAAATCTCTAACCCTAATTGCCAACCCGTCCGGGGATTTTGCTATTACTGCTGGGGAAACCTTCGAGTTGCATATTACCCTAGTTAACCAGGGTCATTTGGGTGCGATTATTGACGTTTATATTGATGAAACCTCTACATCAGTATGGGAATGGTGTGCCATTCCTCACCAACGATTAGCCCTAAGTCCTCAGCAGAGTGCCGAAGTAGTCTTTGAATGTCCTGTGCCCCCCCAGGCGACTCCAGGAATTTACAATTACTTCCTAGTTGTAGATGCACCATTACACTACCCGGAAGATACCCCCATCCACCACAATGCTAATCTTCAGGTACTCCCACAAGTAGCGTCGGCGGTGCGACTTGATGATCCTACTTTTAGCCTGATACCCGCTACAACTTCCGTTGAACCAGCGATCGCCATAGCAGGACAGCCGTTAACCCTCCGTTTAATAGTCAATAACCGCGATCGCCGAGTGGATCGGTTTCGGTTGCACTGTACCGATGTCCCCCCCGAATGGGTAGAGATCCAATACCCAGAAGGCTTGAATGATTTGGGTTTAGTCGTCGCCACTGATAGTTTAGCCCTCAATCCCGGGGCGCGAGGAGAGATTCAGTTAAAGTTAAACCTACCGCCAGACATTGAGGCGGGGCGATATGCCACCACCATTACACTCAACTCCGAAAATCATCCTGATTTGACTCTGTTGGATATCCTCCACTTTCATATTAAGCCTAACTATGATTTGCGGTGGGATCTACAGACCGTGGTGGGTCGCATTCGCACCGGAAGCGGACAGTTTCAACTGCCAATCCAGAATCGAGGTAATACAGATCGCCAACTGCAGTTTAACCCCCGCGAAGAAGGAGAAGTAGCAAATTGTCTGTATACTCTGATACCAGATGAGTTTCGGCTACCCCCAGAGGGGACTGTGGAAATGTCTGTCGAGGTCATCCCAAAACATTGGTGGTACAGACCTTGGTGGGGTCAGGGACGGGTGTTTGAGTTTTATTTGGAACCCCAAGATTTGCACCGCTTGCCCCTCCCTCAAGAGCGTATCAATGGCACTCTAATTTGGGAGGCTCGCCCCTGGTGGCAGTTGTTGTTAGCCATTTTGCTGGGACTAGGAGCGATCGCCGCCTTGATTTTCGCGATCTGGTCTGTATTTTTTAAGCCTCCCACCCCCCCCAGGATTTTAGAGTTTAGATCCGAGTCCCTCAGCTACGCCGCCGCTAATGACGATTTTATTTATTTGGGTTGGGTAATTGGACCGCCCACTCGCCAAATCCGTGCCCTGCAAATTGTTGGCAAATCTCCTGATGGTAGCATTTCCAGTGCTGCTGTTACCTATGATTTTAGTCGGGGTATTCCCGATGAGTTGGCTTCTGTGTGTACCCTCAGACAACTATTGCGATGCTACAATGTTCGCACTGATGCTCGTCGTCCTGGGGAGTATATTTTTGAGTTAAGGTTGCTTCCTAAAAACGATATTGACCAGATTCAAGTAGCAAAAACCAGTTTAATTAGGATTGCACCTCTACCTATTCCCCAAATTACCAGTTTTGATGTCAGATTAATCGATAGCAGCACCACAAGACCATCGCAGCGCCCGGAATTGACCACAGACAGGGTTGATAATGCGATCGCACTCAATAACACCTTTCCTAATAGTGATTCTTTCTTTGCTCCCCAACCTCAGAGAATCGCACAATTTAGTTTTCAGATTCTCCATGGCGATCAAGTCCAAACCTTAAAATTAATCGGTCGCTCTCCCGATGGCCAGGTTAATTTTGAGCAGAAAACCTATACTGTCAATCCTGACCAATTCTCCGAAGATTTACTCGGTCTCTGTGAGGTTGACTTGGATGGGATTTTGACCTGTCAGGGGTTGCTTCACACAATGGAAAAACCTGATACTTATATTTTTGAATTACAAGTCATTTCCCGTCAATCTCTGGGGGAAGTCACCGACAGTCGCCCTGCTGATCCCATTGTCTGGGAACCTCCACCACCCCCACGGATAACCACTTTTGCTTCCCCGTCTTCTACTTATCGTAGTGGTGAACAGCAACAAATTGAGTTTCAGTGGGTGATTGATAATGCCGCCCAACTTCAACAGTTGGAGTTGCGGAGTTTATCCCCCGACGGATTGGTTAATTTCCCCAAGATCACATATCGCTTTGATGGACAAATTCCCCAAACCTTACAAGATAAATGCCAAGTTACCGGGGAACAATTGGTTTGCAATAATCTGGCTATTCCACTACCAGACCCAGGACGCTATAATTTTGAGTTGACAGCTATTCAGCGTTCCGAACTTCCCGAAACCGAGCCATCTCGACAAATTCATGCGATCGCTATTCAACCACCACTAGCCCCAGAAATTACTAATTTTCAAGCCGCACAATCTAACTATCAGGCTGGGAAAGATACTCCTATTCGTCTAAATTGGAGCCTCCAAAATCCTCAAGATTTGCTGGCTATTCGGATGGTTGGGCGCTCCCCCGAAAGAATAATTACAGTCCCCGAAATTATCTATCCTTTTAATGGTAGCATCCCCCAAGCACTTCAGAATAACTGCCAATTAACTGCTGAACAGCTTACCTGTATTAACGTCCCGACTTCCGCCCAACAACCTGGAGATTATATCTTTGAGTTAATACCTGTTCATCGGGGGAATTTGGCAGCCATGGCTACATCTATGGAAAGCGATCGCATTCGTATCCGACCACGCCCGGTTCCCCCTCCTCAAATCAATGGTTTTCAGATTAATGGGGAGGATGCTCCCTTAAAATACGTCGTTATTATAGACCCTCAAACTTCTCCATCACCTTTAAATTTATCATGGGAAGTTAGTGGTGCTGGTATCATACAAACCGAGTTACTCCCCGTTCCTGGCGTGGTTCCTAACCGTGGAAACTTGACCTATCCCATTGCACCTCAGTCAGGACAGGATACCCTGACTCTCAGAGCCACTAATACTGACGGTAAACAGGTTCAACGTTCCATTTTGATTGAAAGGGTGCTTCTTCCTCAACCAGAACCTGCACCTCCTCCCAGACCTGATTCAGATAGCCCATCAGACAGCCCATCAGATAGCCCACAAGATACACAATTCACACCCTTTTCTCCTGACATAGAATCCAATCCTTGGGCTCCGATTGATAACCCACCGCAATTTAATTAAATGTCCCGTCCTAATTATCCCTAAGTTCAATGAACAGTCAACAAATCTTTCAACAACAAGCTATTCCCGGAATTATTGGCGGATTAGGTCCTTTAGCACATATTGAATTTGAACGGCTATTACTGGCTTTTAATTCCAGTCGCGGTGCTTGTGGCGATCGCCAACACCCGATTTGGTTTTTAATTAATGCTACAGACCTTCCCGACCGCACCCAAAGTTTACTAGGAAATCAGCCAAGTTGTGCCCCTGGTTTAGTCAAATATGGTCAAATATTAGAAGTGGCTGGGGCCGATTTTTTGGTCATTACCTGTAACACTTCTCACGGATTTTATGATCTAGTCCAGTCTCAGTTAAATATTCCCTGGATTCATATTATGCAGGAGACAGTTAGATTTATTAAACTGCATTATCCTGAACTTAATCGCGTGGGGATTTTAGCCACTAATGGAACTTTACAAGCCCATCTATATCAGGATAGTTTAACGGCGGCGGGATTAACAGCGATCGCCCCGATTTTAAACTCCGAATTACAGCAAGATATCATGAATGCTATTTACCATCCAATTTGGGGGATTAAAGCCACAGGAGTTCAAATTTTGCCCCCCCCTATTAACATCTTAAAAACCGCTGTAAAGTGGCTGGAAAACCAAGGGGCAGATTTATTAATTGCTGGATGTACAGAGATTTCTGTAGTGTTAAAACTACTGGATACCAGCTCATTAATAGCAATAGACCCCTTGGAAATTCTGGCAAATTTGACATTAGATTTAGCATTTGGCTATGAGAATATCCCCGAAATATCAAGCCCCCTTAAATAGTTATCGATTATCCGATAGTAGTATCTTTAGAAAGCGCTAAGGTTGTGGTTGTCTCAGTTGGTAGGGGGTGAGTATCGGCGATCGCTGCTGTCGCTGCAATTCCGGTATGCACAATAGTTAAAGTTCGGAAAGGGTCAATAATAGGGTCGATCGCAATTAATAATACCAGTATAGCTTCTAGGGGTAATCCCAAAGGTTTTAAAATTATATCCAACAGGGTCAGCGTTAAAATTCCCGTCGCCCCCGCCGTTGCCATTCCTGCTAAAATAGAAGCGATAATGATAATTACAAAACTCGACAGGTTAAAGTCATAGTTATAGAGTTGCGCCACAAACACCGAAGTTGTCGCAAAATAAGCCACCGGACCAAATCGACACACCGTTATCGCTAGGGGAATGACTAAATTAACTGTCTGTTTATCAAAGTTTAAGTGTTCATCTAAAGCTGAAATAGCAGAAGGTAAACAGGTAAAACTACTGCGAGTAGCTAAAGCTAAAATTGTGGGTTCTTTTAAGACCATCAAAACCCGACCAAAGCCATAGCCAGACTTCTGCCAAATTACCAGGGTACTGATAATGTATATAATCAGAAAAGCTACAATGGCAATAATCACAAAATTTTGCATAGCTACCAAAATCCCAAAACCTGTAGTTGCCATTTGGGAAGCTAACAGGAAACACAAACCAAACGGTAAGAATAAAATCATCCAATCAATCAATTTTTTCGAGGTATTAAATATGGTTTCCAAAAGATTAAATACGTCCTCCTTGGCGGGTTCTTTGGAATATCCCATAGCGATACCAAACACAATGGAAAAAAATAGTATTTCCAGAGAATTACCCTGGCTGAGAGAGGCAAAAATATTCTCAGGTACTAAGCTAAACAAAAAAGATATTAACAGTGATTTTTCTGTAGTCTCCGGCATTGGACCAGTCAAAGATACCTCAAAATCTAACTCTGAAGTATTCACAACTACCCCCAAAGCTGCGAGGGTAGAATCTTCTAAATTACCCCCAGGATTAGTTAAAAATGCCACGGTTGCACCAATGATACTAACCCCTAATAAACTGAGGGAAAATACTATTAAAATCCGTTTGACATATTTATTGGCTTCATGACTAGAAATTAGCTTACCTACACTCATTGTTATGGCTGAAAATAACAACGGTAAAACGCACATTTTGAGGAGGATTAAATATAGGTCTCCAAAGGGGGTTAACAGTAGGGCAATATCTTGATGAACAATGCCAATATATACACCCAGAAGGATAGCCGGAACAATCGACCAGGGATTTTTTAGGCTTTTAACTAACTGCTTAAAGACGCTGTAAAAATTCATATTTTATCAGTGGGTATTTTGGTTAATTTTGTGAGGTGAGTTGACGAGAATTAGATGGGGAAACCAACAAATCCGAATAATCTTCTAATAACTGACTAACTGTATATTTTTTGTCGTTCATTGTTAGATACAAATTCACAAACTGTAACAGGTGATTACTAGACCACGGTAAAGCGATCGCGATCGGATCTTGGGTATCTGTTAACGCGACCGTTTGAAAATTTAAAGCCACATTGGGGTAATTAATCAGAATCTTTTTAACTTCCAACTCATCCCGATATGCTGCTAGTATATCTCCCCTCATTGCACCTCTAATTAAATCCTCCCAATTGGAATATCTGATAATCGTAGCTTTGGGAAATTTTGCCCTAGCAAATATCTCATAAGAAGAGGCATTAATTACACCTATCTTCCCCTGAAAATCTCTCAAAAAATCTACCAAATCTTTATTTCTTGTGGCTTGAGTTAATTGCAAGCGATTTAACAAAAGACCATGGCGCATGGTTAAATATGGATGAGAAAATGAAATAATTTTTGCCCTTTCTAAGGTTTGACTTAGTTTGGAAATCGCCATATCCGCATCACCTTTATAAACCCTATTCACCACTTCATTAAAGGTTTTTGCACTGCGATCGAACCTAACTTGTACTCCTAGACTTTTGGCAATTTTTCTCCCTATTTCAACATCTAATCCGATTAATTCACCGTCTACATTTTCCGCAAAAAAAGGCGGCGAATCTTCTTGATTTATCGCGACGATTAACTCTCCTCGATCTATGATTTTTTGCATATCTGGAGACATAGAGCTTGACGACTGATTTTTCTGGGCAATAACAGCAGCATTTCCTAGTAAATACTCCCAGGTTTCTTGATTAACTATGCCAGTGCTTTCTAAGCCGATATCAAGTTGAAAATTAGAAATAGCTTCTCGGGTTTGTTCCCCATAAATGCCATCGATCGCCCCTAGATAATACCCCTTTTGTTGTAAGCGATTTTGTAGCTCGATAATATCATAATCTCCCCAGGCTTCAGTCACCCCTAAATCGCCATTATTACTATCAGGCACAGTTTCCGCAATCCTTAATTGTGCCCGATTACCCAGAGATTCTGAAGATAAAAATATGGGTGCATCTTGAGTTTTTACTAAGGGGGTAAAAATTAAAACACTTCCCAAGCATATAGCCAATAAAATCAGAACGTTGTATTTCCAGTTAGAGAGTATTTTCATACAAATAATAATTGCTTTCCTGTCTTTTTCGCATCAATTGAGCTTGATAGTTTTTTATCCCCCCCCAAGTCTTCAAGACTAAATTTTGAGTATCCAGTTATTCAGTTAGTGTCCCCAGGTGTAGGATTATTGTACTTTACCATTATTATTACTCTGATCAGGATAAAGTGTAGCAGTTACTAACGGTTTTGGCATCCCAATTGATACCCCAACCCAGACCCCAATCTACTTGGACTCTATCAATGATCATTATACATCATGCGATCGCCATTACCATCATTTCCAGCCAACCCACAGACCCTAGGTAATATAGCCAGTTGGCAGAAATCAGGTTTTTAGGTAATAATGAAAGTATCGCCGATATTATCAAGTAGTTTCGCACTCATTAACAAATCATGTCTAATCAAAAACGAGAACCTGGAGGCTGTGGATGTGCCAGTATTCCCTTTTCAGTAATTCTGCTGTTTTTAGGTGGAGGTTATTGGCTATTTACACAGCGAGATAACTTAGACATTGGTCGGTTTCTTAATCATGAAATTATCGCTGACATTCCATTTATAAATACTTGGGAATTTCCTACTAATCAATCGCCGCCAACTTTACCCGACATTTCAGACCCTCCGAAAACTACCCAACCACAACCACAACCACAACCACAACCACAACCGGAAACACCACCACAATCACCAACAATACAGCCACCTTCTCCCCTACCATCATTGCCACTCAATACCTGGGAAGGTAAACCCATTAGAGGGATTTATTTAAGTCGTTATAAAGCCACAAATAACGCCAGTGAAGAAACCATTAGGGCTAGGGTTCGTTACTATCGCGATCGCGGTATTAATACCATTATTCATGGGGTATGGGGTAACGCTTGTACCATGTATGAAAGCCAAGTTATGCAGGCAAAATTTGGTTATAATAGCTGTCAAAATCTGTTTCAAGAAGAATGGATTGATTGGTTAATTGATGAAGCCCATAAACACGGCATGGAAGTTCATGCTTACTTTGAAAAAGGCATTAAAATAGACGAAAATAGTCACGCCTTTGATCTAGCAGTCCAGAGAGGTTGGATCGTCCCTGGAGTCGATCGCACTCACCCAGGAGTTGATCATTATGTCTTGAATGTTGGCATCCCAGAGGTCGCTCAATTTTTCACTGATATTATGGTTGAATTTGTCCAAAAATACCCCCAGATTGATGCAGTCCAATGGGATGATTATTTGGGTTATCATGATGAGTTACCAGGTCAAATCGATCGCACTCCTAAATTAACTAATTTTGTCCGCAATATGATTGCACAAATGAAAGCCGCTAACCCCTCAGTTAGTTTTGATATCTGCCACCATAACCCCTATTGGGCAAAACAGTATTTTGCCGCAGACCTAGAAGCATGGGGGGTCGATCGCTTTTTTATCCAGGTTTATGCTGAAGAAAATTTTGATGATGAAATGGTCTATGTCGAAGCCTCTGATGGTATTTCCATTACCGAGAGACAATTAAATCGATTACCCGAGTTGATTGATAATCCTAACATCCCTAATATTTTGCTATTTCCTCTCTCCGGAGAACCCGAAAGACTCGCCGACAAGGTGCATGAATTTACCATTTGAATAAACTTATAAATTAGGTTAATTATCATCATTTCCTCCTGTGGCTTCCCTGCTTCTATTCTACAGTTAAATTATCTCGGGTTGATTTTTTGGTCAATTTTTTTAAAAAATAGCCCGCCGAAATCGGCCAGAGGGGTTGACAGGCGGCGGCGATTAGTGATATCATATTTACATAATCTTAAATAATGGCTATTGTTGCAAAAAAATAATTTAGTGCATATCTGTATTATATAATATGATAGCATCAGCCGCTAAAAAAAGCAAGTATCGCCTGAGGGAGGAGGGATTTTAATTTTTGGAGGTAATCAGTTAAAATTATTACAAATATTAAAATTATTGCCATGATTGCCATTGTATAGACTTTTTTTCGATCAGGTCAGCCCTCAAGGCATTTGCTAATACAGATGAATAATCAACCCTTGAGAGATTTAAATAGTAAATGGGCCGACCAGGTAAAGAATGGTTGTCAGGAACTGCGCGACAGCGACGAAATCAGACAGACTTGGGATCATATCATCGCGACTATGGCCCTGCGGATTCGGCGATCGCTGAAACTCAAGGAAATTCTACAGACAACAGCCGATGAAGTGCAAAGATTACTGAAATGTGATCGCGTTTTATTGTACGAAATCGACTTGCATGGGAATGGTGGCATTGTGGTAGAGGCGGTAGAGGATGAGAGGTGGTCCTTAGAATGAACCATGCACCTTGTAAGATGGGCCCTATCTTTGGTTAGTGGCGATCGGTTCGATCGCCCTAGAAGCAGGTCAAATTGGGACTTGGGATTGGGATCTCAAAGATACGGTAAACTGGGATCAGCGGATGTATGAGATTTTTGGGTTGCAAGGTTGGCAGGGTAAAGCAGTTTATCAAGACTGGGCTAATCTAGTCCATCGAGATGATATTACCGAGGTTGAAAAGGCTATGGAAGCAGCCATAGCCAAAGATAATTTTTTTAATATAGAATTTCGTATTGTTAGACCCGATGGAATCAAGCGTTGGTTGCGAGGGGCAACCATAGTCCAGCACCATAGTGACGGTACCCGGAGCGATGACGGGGATTAATTACGATATTACCGATCGCAAACAGGCGCTCATTAGCCCTCAAATACAGTGAAGCCAAATATCGCACCATTATTGAAACCACCCAGGAGGGAGTGTGGGTTTTAGATAAGACAGATAACACCAGCTTTGTCAATCAGCAAATGGCAAAAATGCTAGGCTATTCTGTCACGGATATGCTGGGAATGTCTTTCCTAGATTTGATCGACACAGAAGGATCTTCGATGGCTGAAATTTATCTAAACCAGCGTCATCAGGGTATAATGGGTCAACATCGCGCCAAGCTGTGCCACCGTGATGGTAAAGTGGTCTGGGCTTTGGTTTCTGCTACACCTTTGTTTGATGATCTGGGGCAATATGACGGCTGCATTAAACTGGTGACAGATATCACCCACATGGTGGAAATACAGGAGGCTTTACAAACTTCTGAGGCGCAGTTGGCTAGTGTATTAAATAGTTCCCTTGATGGGATTATGGCTTTTCGTTCTCTGCGGGATGAGACTGGGGAAATAGTGGATTTTATCTGGTTGTTGACTAATCCCACGGCTGGCAAATTGGTGGGGCGATCGCCTCAAAAATTAATCGGTAAACAATTATTAGAAGAAATGCCGGGAAATAAAACTGATGGTTTATTTGATGCATTAGTCCAAGTGGTGGAGTCCGGCGAACCTTTCCAGTATGAGTTTCATTATCAACATGATGGCATTGACTGTTGGTTTGAAAATGTGGCGGTTAAATTGGGGGATGGTTTTGCGGTCACTTTCCGGGACGTGACCCGAACTAAACAGTCAGAAAAGGCTCTCCAACAAGTTAATCAAGAGTTGGAACAAAGGTTAGATGATCTCAAGCAGCGTCACCAAGAGATGGTGATTTTGGGTGAAATTAACGAATTTTTGCAGGCTTGTAACAATGTCGATGAGGCTTATGAGGCGATCGCCCGCCCAGTCGCACCTTGCTCTTCCCTGAGTGTTCGGGTGGTCTGTTTAGAACCTGTAGTTCCCGCAACCGGGTTGAAAATGTGGCTCGGTGGGGGTCTGATTTGCATTCAGCAGTTGATTTTGACCCTAAGCATTGTTGGGGACTGCGCCGGGGTCGTCCCTATGAAGTAGGAAATCAACGCTCAGGTCCTCGGTGTCAGTATATCCAAAACACTACAGAATTGGCGGTTACCCTTTGTATTCCCATGGTAGCTCAGGGGGAAACTTTGGGATGATTTTATCTAGCTACCAAAACCGCCACGGCTTGATCTGAACCAAAACAGCAATTAGCCCGCACTGTATCGGAACAGTTAAGTTTAGCGATCGCTAATTTAAACCTCCGAGAAACCCTCCAAAATCAGAGTATCCGAGATCCATTAACTGGATTATTTAACCGCCGCTATTTGGAAGAATCCTTTAATCAAGAGATTCTCCGCGCCCAACGTCAACAGCACCCCATTGGTGTGATCATGCTAGATATAGACCATTTTAAGCAGTTTAACGACACCTTTGGTCATTATGCAGGGGATTATGTCTTACGGGTGGTTGCTGAAGTATTGAAAAACAGTGTGCGCGGTTCAGATATTGCTTGTCGCTATGGCGGCGAGGAAATGACTCTAATTATGCCAGAATTGTCTTTACCCGCTATCTGCGATCGGGCTGAAGCTATCCGCACTGCTATTAGCCAACTGCGTCTCAACCATAACGGTCAAAATTTAAACACCCTCACCGCCTCTATAGGAGTTGCTTGTTTTCCTCAACATGGAACTACCCCCATGGCTGTAATCAAGGCGGCTGATGGGGCTTTATATCGCCCTAAGGCTAACGGACGTAACTGTGCGATCGTTGCCACCTTATCTTAATTTATTCTACCTGCTTCTGGGAGAGTTTGTCAACCTTGCCTAAAGGGTGAAGTTAGAATAAGAAATAGCGCTGCGCCATGGGTAAAACTGTGGCGGGTTCACAGGTTAGCAGTTCCCCGTCTGCCGTGACTTCGTAGGTTTCTGGGTCTACTTCTATATGGGGTAAACTATCGTTTAATTTCATGTCTAATTTACTCAAATGGCGGGTATTATATACCGGAACTGTCGCTTTTTTTAAACCCAGTTTTTGCATGGTTTTACCCGCCAAAGAAGCCTGGGAAACAAAGGTTAATGATGTGGCAGATATCGCCCCTCCGAAACTTGCAAACATCGGACGCATATAAACCGGTTGGGGTGTGGGAATACTAGCGTTGGGGTCTCCCATTTGCGACCAGGCGATCGCCCCCCCTTTAATCACGATTTCCGGTTTAACTCCAAAAAATGCCGGTTTCCATAGACATAAATCTGCTAATTTACCCTCTTCAACCGAACCGACATAATCATTAATTCCATGGGCAATAGCAGGATTAATGGTATACTTAGCAATATAGCGTTTAGCCCGGAAATTATCATGGGTTTCTGCCGCATTTTCTGGGGATGATAATAACCCCCTTTGTACCTTCATTTTATGGGCGGTTTGCCAGGTGCGGATAATCGTTTCTCCTACCCTTCCCATAGCTTGGGAGTCCGAGGCTATCATACTAAATGCGCCGAGGTCGTGAAGGATATCTTCGGCGGCGATGGTTTCCCGACGTATGCGGGACTCAGCAAAGGCAACATCTTCGGGAATATGGCGATCGAGATGGTGACATACCATCAACATATCTAAATGTTCTTCTAGGGTATTTGCCGTATAGGGACGGGTGGGGTTAGTGGAGGAAGGCAGCACATTTTTATAACTACAAACTTTGATAATATCTGGCGCATGACCACCCCCCGCGCCTTCCGTGTGGTAGGTGTGAATTACCCGGTCTTTAAACGCGGCTATGGTATTCTCTACAAACCCCGCCTCATTGAGAGTATCTGTGTGAATAGCTACTTGGATATCATATTTATCAGCAACTGTTAAACAAACATCGATCGCCGCTGGTGTAGTTCCCCAATCTTCATGAAGTTTTAAACCCATAGCCCCCGCCATTACCTGTTCAACTAAGCCTTGAGGTTGGGCGCTGTTTCCCTTCCCTAAAAATCCTAAATTCATCGGGAAGGCTTCCGCCGCCTGTAGCATTCGATGAATATTCCATGCTCCCGGAGTGCAGGTAGTGGCATTTGTTCCCGTGGCGGGTCCGGTGCCACCTCCTAACATAGTGGTAATTCCAGAGGCGATCGCCGTTTCAATTTGCTGGGGACAAATAAAGTGAATATGGCTATCAATTCCACCAGCCGTTAGGATTTTACCTTCTCCCGCAATAGCCTCCGTAGACGGACCAATAATAATATCAACGTTGTCTTGAATATAGGGATTTCCCGCTTTACCAATTTTACAGATTTTACCGTCTTTAATACCCACATCAGCTTTAATAATTCCCCACCAGTCTAAAATTAGGGCATTAGTAATTACCACATCAACCGCCCCATCTTCCCTAGAAATGGGAGATTGTCCCATACCATCTCGAATTACTTTACCCCCTCCAAATTTGACCTCATCTCCGTAAGTAGTTAGGTCTCTTTCTACTTCTATAAATAGTTCTGTATCCGCTAATCTAATGCGATCGCCTACCGTTGGTCCGAAGGTTTCCGCGTAGGCTTGTCTATCCATGCGATAACTCATTTTTGGCTCCTAATTAATCACAATATAGCTATTTTTAAGCTGGCGGCGGGTTAACTCCCCAGATTTACTTAGGCTTTTTTTTGGACTTATCTTTTTTGCGTTTTTCCCGCTTAACTTCTGGTGATAATGTGCCATTAATTAACCCATTAAAACCGTAAACTTCACCACTTCCGGCTAGAGTCACTAATTCGACTTCTCGCTGGTCTCCTGGTTCAAATCTGATGGCTGTACCAGCGGGGATATTTAAGCGCATTCCCCTAGCTGTTTCTCTGGCAAATTCTAAGGCGGGATTGACTTCGTAAAAGTGAAAATGAGAACCGACTTGGATGGGGCGATCGCCTGTATTTGCCACATTGATTTTGACAGTTTCGCGACCCGAATTAAGTTCGATTTCTCCTGGTTTAACGATTATTTCTCCGGGAATCATAGTTAATTAAATAGTGATTGTTTTACTGGATAGGATTATGAACTGTTACCAACTTCGTACCATCGGGAAATGTCGCTTCTACCTGTACCTCGTCCACCATTTCCGCTACCCCTTCCATAACATCATCCTTAGTTAAAAGAGTCGTTCCATAACTCATTAAATCCGCCACAGTGCGACCATCTCGCGCCCCTTCTAAAATGGCAGCAGATAGGTAAGCGACAGCTTCGGGATAGTTCAATTTAACTCCCCTGGCTTTACGGCGCTCCGCTACTAAGGCGGCAGTAAAAATTAGCAATTTGTCTTTTTCTTGGGGTGATAGTTGCATCCACAACTCCTTAAATTCGTGAAATTATTAAACGTTCCACACTCGCGGTTTAGTGATGTTTTTTCCTGATAAATTGGGGCGTAATAACTGCCAAATTTGGGTAAACCAGGCGATCGCCTCTTGGCTAGACGGACCACGATAACGACACAATAACCCTGATAACAGTTGAGTCGCCCCGGCTTCTCCTTCGCTTTGGTGTTCACCCCACAGCATTCTAACATGGTTTAGGGTCTCTTTGGAAACAGGTTCACCCACCCAGGTGAGGGTAGCAACTACAGGCCATCCTCCTAAGCCGTGGGGACTCTCTAAAATGGTTTCACCCCCAGGAAGCCATTGTCTATCTATCCATAGTGGTTTCTCATTTTGCCATATTTCCGTGTGCGATCGCCACTCTCCCTGTCCAAAATTTTCCCCCCTGGCTGAACGACCAAACCGGGTAATTTCCCATCCTAACCAGGTCGCTTCTGGGGCTAATTCTACCCGTAAATCTTGACGATAAATAGCACCATTAAAAATGATGGTTTCCCGTGGTAAATATTCCAAATAAGCGCCTTTTTCTAGTTTAATCTTAACATTTTGGCTGGCAGTTTTTCCCGTGCTACGATAAACTCTACTCGCCGCCGCCGTAGTTAATAAAACTTTCGTATCCGCTTGTAAATGCAGGTTTTGGGAAAGGCGATCGCCCCCCACCATTCCCCCGGCGGTATGTAATGCTACACTATGGCAAATTTCCTCACCTGGCGGATAAAAAGGGCGTTGGATTTTATAGGGGGCCGTGGTATACTTATCAACTACTTGGGTAATGCCATGATTTTGGGAATATGTCAGGTTAAGAATACCATGCCATTCTGACGGGTTACAGTCACTCATTAATTGATAATTGATAATTGATAACTAACTCCCTCTGGGGTTAGGCGGTGAGGGAGTGACGAAAACCTGAGAGTGGGGATTAGATAGTTGACTGCATAATTATTCACAATGATGATGATTTTTGATGCTTTAACACCGCATCTCTCAATTGTCCTTGACATTCATCAAGCAGTTGAATTCCCCCTTCCGCATCCAAATCAGTCCAATACATTAATAGGGCTAATTTCACCGATTTATTACTGCGTTCTAATAATTCGGCTGCTTGTTGGCGAGTCATACCTGTTAAATCAATTAAAATACGCATCGCCCGATCGCGTAATTTATTATTCGTCACCGCCACATCAACCATGCGATTACCGTAGACTTTTCCTAGCCTAACCATCACACTGGTTGAGATAATATTTAATGCCATTTTGGTCACAGTTCCCGCTTTTAGGCGAGTGGAACCCGCCAGGATTTCTGGACCTACTAAAAGGCGGATATCCACATCAGCATCAAACGTCACTTGTTCCCTGGGAACACAAGCCATAAATATGGTTTTTGCCCCTCGGCTTTTAGCTGCTTGTAGCGCCCCATGAACGTAGGGAGTTGTGCCGCCCGCCGTAATTCCTAGGACGATATCTAACTCCGTGATTTGGCGGTGGGCGATCGCTTTTTCCCCATCCGTGACCCTATCTTCTAATTCCTCCGAACTACGAATTAAAGCCCCTGCGCCCCCCGCAATAATCCCCTGTACCAATTCCGGGGGACTACAGAAGGTGGGCGGACATTCAGCCGCATCTAACACCCCTAAACGGCCACTGGTACCCGCCCCCACGTAAAATAACCTCCCCCCTTTTTTTAGGGCTTGTGTAGTTAGGTCAATGGCTTGGGCCAGAGATTCGCGCGCATGGGCGATCGCCAGTAAAGTTCTAGCATCCTCGCGGTTAAACAAATCCACTAATTCCAAGGAAGTCAGGCGATCGAGGTTTTCACTACTCGCATTAGCCTGTTCCGTCAATAAATGGCCCCGCGTTTCCAAATTAGTCATTTTTTGCTGTTCGTCCTTCACAAGTGATCAGGCTAAAGTAAACCTTCTAGGCGACGGCGAATGCTGTCGAGTTCGTCTGATGGAAATTCTGAGGATTCCTCTGAGTCCCTTTCGTCTTGGGTTTTGCCTTGTTTTTCCCACTCAAACTCCTCCACATTATTTTCTGGAGGAATTGCTAAAGCCCCAGACGGAATCAACTCCCAATCATAATCTACACTGCGACAGAATTCTTTGATTTCATCATCATCAATTGCCTCAATACAGGGACTGGGGAAATCTTGGGCTTCCAACAAACCACCAAAGCGGAGGGCATCGTCTTCCTCCTCAAACATTAACACCTTATTGCGATCGCCCATCTGAATTGTATGGATTCCCTCATTATCAGTCCCGGCATTGAACAGCAAGACATAGACTTTCATGATCTTGAATCGGGTTGTTAACAACAGCTTTATCTTATCTTACAACCTCCGATCACCTTTTCTCTCAACTCCACCAGATGATCGCCATTCCAGACCCGCCCCCTTCCGGTTGAGATGTGCTAACCAGTCTGCTAGACTGTCTCCACCAGCTAAATATCACAAATCGGAAGATTATCTTGCATGAATTATACCACATCCGGTGCAGAAATGCCAGCAATTAAAACATTTGTTAACAATCAAGTTAAGTTTCCTGAACGCTTTAATGGAACCATTGACAATCAGGATGAAATGTATTTATTTGCCCTCCAAAATCAAGGCTTTCCTGAACGCGCGATCATTCGTTATTATAGCAATGGTATTCGCATATTTGATGCTGTAAAACAGGTGGTTAATTGGCATTTTGGCGGTTTTAATAAGATTAGTGCATTTTTAGACTTTGCTAGTGGCTATGGACGTTCTACCAGGTTTTTTGTGCAAGAAATACCCTCAGATAAAGTCTGGATTTCTGATATTTATGCCGAGGGGGTAAAGTTTCAGGTTGAACAGTTTGGGGTCAATGGTATTGTGTCTACTTCTCAGCCAAAAGACTATCTTTGTAATCAGAGTTTTGACTGTATTTTGGCTTGTTCTTTTTTTAGCCATCTCCCCAAAGCTACTTTTTCCCATTGGTTGAGGGTGTTATATGGCTTACTTAATCCCAATGGTTTATTATTGTTTAGCGTCCATGACCGCAGTTTATTACCATCTCATTTAATGATTGATGATTCCGAGTTATTATTTTGTCTGAATAGTGAAAGCAGAACTTTGGACTTGGGGGAATATGGAACCAGTTATGTCGGCGAAAATTTTGTCGCTAATACCATGGCTGATATTTCCGAACATCAGGCTGTTTATCATCGCATACCCCAGGGAATTTGTCGGTATCAAGACCTATATATTTTGGCGAAAAATCCGACCATGACTTGGGAGAATTTTCGATATTATCATCATCCTATCGGAAAAATTGAACAGTGTAATCTTACCGCTGATGGCGTTTTGGAATTGGGGGGTTGGGTTTCCGAAATTAACCCCCGTGGTCAGGTTTCCGAAATTTTGGTTTATCAAAATACTCTCTTGGTTTATCGGGAAACAATTACCGGGGAAAATAACCCGGAGATAAAATGGCATTTTGTCTGCAAGTTAAACCAGGTGAATTTTGTTGATATTATTATGGTGAAAACCATCAATAATTTTGGGTTAGAATGGGTGTTTGATTGTGCGCCGCTAGAGTTTTGGTTGAGGGGGAACTAATTGCTATGATGAAAATCACACAGTCTCCAGTTCTAACCACTACCGAAATCCATAAATATGGGACTTTTTGGCATTCCTCAAAGAAGTAATGATGCCTTGTGGCGATCGATAAAATACCATTAGGCACTAACGTGATTCTGCCAACACTTGGAAAAGGACAAGGCCTTGCCTACTAAGCGAGACACTCCTTGCCTCAAGGTACTGCCAAACCCCCTTTTTTTTGCGCCTTACCTGGACTTGGCGGCGTACAGAGACATATCTCTGACTAACGCAGTCTGGCAGCCAGGGTTCAGGCACTTGGACGGTTCCTGCTACTCCAGCCTGGGGAATTCCCTCAGTCCGCAAACGGTCAATCAGAGACCGTGTTCCTTGGTGAATCACTTTTTTGGTGGGGTTTTCAACAAACTGTGGTCTACAATCACGACACTTGAACCGTGGTTAGCCGCTTTTGAATCTGTCTTCAACTTTGGTACATACCTAATACTAGCACCGAGATGATGATACCATTTACGGAGGTCAAGGTAATGACTCTCTCGTGGGTGAAACAGGTAGCGACCTGTTATTGGGTGATAGGGGGGATGATACTTAATGGGTATTAGCGATCGAGTTCCTGGTTATACATTAATTGATCACTTTGCTCTGGATGAGGATATCATCCAGTTAACGGACTTCCGAGGAACTTTTCGACTCTAACTTTCCCCCGAACAATTACCCCCCGGTACAGCAATTGTCGGCCAAAATCGCCAAGGAGATTTTGACTTAATTGCCCTAGTCAAGGACGTTTTCTGCTTTGATTTAGAGGAAAATTATTTTATATTTTCTTAATAAATCGCCAGAATGTTCATGTTGTACAAGTAAATGACCATGCCGACCCAAATATCGGATTTTTAGCCAGGTTTCCTGAGCTAAAATCAGGGTAGCAGAAAACATAGTCCAAGTCCGAGTTGTTGTTTATTTTTTATACCCATGGAAGACCTAATTCAAAATCTAACCAATACCGAAACCCCGTCAACCCCGTCAACCCCTGTACCTCCCCGTGTATCGACAGATGAGATAGATACCTTATTTGGTGGTCCTGGCAATAATGTTTTCCTGCTTCAGAATCATTTTGATCAATTGCCTCCCCTGAGTCCAGCCACGACTCAAATTGGTACTAACGACGACGATGAGTTATTTGGGACCAATGGGAATGATGTCATCCTAGGTCGCGGCGGTAATGATACCATTTACGGATTTATGGGTGATGATTTCATAGATGGTCAAGGGGGAGATGACCGGATTTATGGCGGTCAGGGTAATGATATCTTATCAGGGGCTGAAGGTAGAGATACCATATTCGGCGATATCGGTGATGATATCATTTACGGTGGCGCAGATGACGACCTGCTATTTGGCAACCAGGGCAATGATACAATTTATGGTGACGGCGGTAATGATACCATCTATGGCGGTCAGGGAGACGACTACCTAGTGGGCGGTAGTGGTAATGATCTGTTATTTGGTGACCAAGGAAATGATACCCTAGTGGGAATAAGTCGCGCCGGAAGAGGTTACACCCTGATCGGTGATTTTGACCCAGAGAAAGATACGGTGATGTTACGGGGACGCAGAGAAAATCATGAATTAGTTCCATCCCAGGAGCTATCTGTTGCTACCAATGTTAGTCTACCAGAAGGAACGGCAATTATTCAGACCACCCTAGATGGTACTCAGCAACTGTTAGCGGTTGTTCAGGATAATTTCTTTTTGGATATTGACGCGAGTTATTTCGACTTCTTATGACGGTTTCAGGGCGCTAATGATTAGTCATAGCGCCCTTACCATCATCCCCTTAATTATTTTCCAGTTTCGCACTACAGGTTAAAGCTACATCCACCAATTCATCTGGGGCTTGTCCAGTTTCCTGAAGTTGCTGTAGGATGTCCACAAACTCCTCAATCGAAAATCGATCTTGATACTCAAAAATGGTACACTGACAGATAGTTTGCGCTTGTTGGGGGGTTAGCCCTGACCTCTGCGATCGCTCACGACAATTGCTCACATAATTGCTGACAAACTCTTGAGGATAAGCATTCCTGGGTTGTTGTTGGTAACTAGGAGATTCAGCAGCAGCCATCGTACAGACAGTCACCGTGAAACTTAGGGAACCTAAGAAAAAAAATTGTTGCCAAATTTTGGGTATGCTCATGCTATTAATTGGATTCCGTATCAGCCGGCGGAAGTCTCCACAACTTGACATTATAGCAGTAGGATTTGGGAAGCCTTAGATGAGTAAGCCTCAGAACACCCCCAGGTTGATTAGACAAGGCGCGCGCCGCCGAGTCAAAATTTTGCTCATAGCAGCGTGCGCCTTAATGTTATTCATGAGTCTAGGACTGGTCAATCACCTGTTAATAATGCGATCGTCCGCTAGAGAACCCGTTGATACCTTCTTAGTATTGGGGGGAAGTATCCGCCGAGAAATCTATGTTTCCCAACTAGCCACAGAATATCCACAAATCCCCATTATCATTTCTAAAGGTTCCGACGACCCCTGCATTGTCAAGCTATTTGAGCGTAACAAAGCCCCCAGCCAAGGAGTTTGGTTAGAAAAATGTGCCAACTCCACCTTCGGGAATTATATGTTTAGTCAACCCTTACTCACCCAATGGGGTGCGCGCCATGTAAAAATCCTCACCTCAGATACCCACCTTACCAGGGCCCAATGGATGGCTAAAATCATGTTAGGAGCCCATGGGATTTGGCCAGAAATGGAATTAGTAGAAGAATCCGGGATACCCGGGAACACAGAATCTCTGCTCAAAACCATATTAGACCTCAGCAGAGCCATCCTTTGGGCTTTTTTTTTAGCCAGATCTGGCAACCGAGTTGTTCTGATGTTGTTCACCTTCGAGAAGTCGATATGGCTTCCTGGTGTGAAAATGGTTTTACCTGCGAGTATCAGGGGGGAGTTGATCCCGAATCCCTATGCAATTAGAAAATCAGCAGAAGTAACCGCCGATCTCTAAAATGGAGTCCAACCAGTTCGCAGCATTAGAGTGGGGTGCTTTTCTGTGTCTGTTGGCCAACCAAGACCTACAGCTTTTTTGTTGAAATTTCCCTGGGAAATGCTATAATGATTAATGAGCTTGGAAATGCCTGGAGAGGTGGCAGAGATGGTCGATTGCGACGGACTCGAAATTCGTTAGGGGTGCAAGCTTCTCGTGGGTTCGAATCCCACCCTCTCCGATTAACTTAAACCCTTATCATTATTGCGATAGGAGGAAATTAACTAACCCGTTAGTCGTACCGTTACATTCAATATGCACTCCATTGAGTCTTAGCACACGGGACGATTAGTGCATATCCCTTAGTAACAAATCTTAATTATTGACGGGTTAATCAATAAGCACAACTTAATCAATCTGTCAAATGCCTACTATCTCCCCCTAACCAAACACCGATAGGGTACTTCCCTAGCGATACCCGTCAACAGCAAGCCTAGCGGTTCCTAGCGTCACTGTTGACTGTTATCGCAACGGTCAGTTCCCTTAATATGTCTGTTTCGGTTAGGGGGAGGATATGGCTCAAAAACAACCCATAGGGGAACCCACTAGGTTATCAATGTACAACGATACCCCTATCAATGTACAACGATATCAGACCGCCTACCTGACTCCCGTAGGGAACCAGGTTATT
>Ga0213835_100191_pt1 | contig 73166 bp, 54 predicted proteins | sample SWPATP01_FD_160576 | JGI IMG/M metagenome (GOLD analysis project Ga0213835, IMG submission 160576) | Coastal seawater microbial communities from Marineland, Florida, United States - SWPA TP0 #1 | ecosystem: Environmental > Aquatic > Marine > Coastal | place: USA: Florida | collected 2016-08-05 | reverse complement strand
CAGCGATCGCTTTACTTCTATATCTCCTCAAGCCCGATTTGGCACAAGCTGCCCCTACCCTCCTGACCCGGAAGGCCAAGGGCAAGCTCCGTTTTTCTGTTACTGACAGCCTAATCTACAACCGTCTAATATAATTCTACCACAGCTTCAGCGATCGCTTTACTTCTATATCTCCTCAAGCCCGATTTGGCACAAGCTGCCCCTACCCTCCTGACCCGGAAGGCCAAGGGCAAGCTCCGTTTTTCTGTTACTGACAGCCTAATCTACAACCGTCTAATATAATTCTACCACAGCTTCAGCGATCGCTTTACTTCCATTTTTATCTAAAGTTTCCGATAAGCGAGGGGGGTTCAGGGGTTCGCGTAGAAATTCCCAATTTCCCGTCAAAAACTCCGCCGCCGTCAGAATTTGGTGGAAACCATAATTTTCTAACCCCTCAATTAATATCGGAGACTCAGCAAAACCGGACCGCACCAAAGACACTAGGGGAATATCCAACCGCAATGCTTCCGCAAATGTACTATAGCCTGGTTTAGAAATAACTCGCCCACACAAAGGCATCAAATCTACCGGACGCAGGCGGGAATATTCTGCTAATGAAGGGCTAGATTTCACCATATCTCTCGGCTTAATTAAATTATCCAAATCCGGCGAATTGCTATCAAAAGTAATGAACTGATAATCAGGAAAACGCCCTAAATGATTATAGGGAATTGCGTCTAGTCCTAAGCCCCCAAAAGTCAGCATAATAGTTTTTTCTACCGAGGTTTTAATCTGAAAGTCCGCCCTAAGTTTAGCTAAATCATAGCGAGGATCACCACCAGTTAAACCCATATCTTCAATGACAGGAAATGCCGTCATCTGCTCATGAAGAGGCAGCCTAAATAAGCGATCGCATTGCCCAAAACACTCCCCAATCCAATCCGCTATTTCCTGGAATTCTTCCCCCCAATCACGATAAATAAAATCCCACCCAAAATTACTCATCATCCAACCAGGAACCCCAGCCGACCGAGCTATGGGCGCAGCCAAAGGTGGAATATCCGCCAGCACTAAATTAATCCGATTTTGACGAATAAAATCAACTTCTCTGGCTACAATAGACCTCTGCCGCTGCTTAATATCCTCTAACTTGGAACGAGTCGCCAATTTATCCATAGTGATACTATCCGACTGAACTACCCCCACATCAAAAGCCCGCGATCGCACCACAAAATCACCCGAAATATAAGACTCCAATAACCAGCGGGGAGCCTGAGTTACTAAGAATAATAAAACATCAGGACAAAATTTCTGGATTTGAGCAGCCACAGAAGCAGCACGAACAGCATGACCAAATCCGTGATTAGTAATGGCAATATAAATGGCTGGCCTGGTCATAACTTAAATTAACTCACTCAAATTTTGGTAACATATTTTACCCTAAATCCCCTCAGTGCGATCGCCTCAACATAATTCCCTCCACCAAAGAATTTAGAATTCCCAATCAATCCGGTATCAAATCATGTCACAATGTATTGATTACATACAATCCATGTCTACTTTTTACTTTGATCAGTGGTGACAGTTTTCAGCGTCGGGGCGATCGCATTTAGTCAGGCTAGGGCTTCAATTAAAACCCTAGTTTTTGAACGACCCACTATGACTGTCTCTACCCCCCTACCGGATAATCAAGGTGAAACCATAGGTGTTCTCGCCGCTCACCTTAGCCTAGAGCAGATGGATCTCCGATTATCTTCGATTCTACTGGGCTAGGAGAACAAGGGGAAACCTATTTGATCAATAACTTGCGCGTATTTGTATCTGGGGAAGAGTTTGGCCGACAAGACTTTCCTAGAGGGGGTCACAGCGAAGGCATTGATCGCGGGTTGCAACGGGAAAATGGGCGCGGCAGTTATTTAAACTATGCTGGCGTTCCTGTACTTGGTGTGTTTCCCTGGTTAGAACACCAAGAACTTGTCCTATTAGTGGAAATGCCACGGTCGGAAGCCCTAGATCCCGCTCGTCAGTTGGCTTGGACTACTTTGGGGGTCGGTTTAACTTTTACCGGCTTACTCACTGTCGGCGTTTATCTATTGGCGAGCCAAATTTCTCGCCCTATATTGGCGATCGCTACTGTAGCCACTAAAGTCGCAGACGGCGACCTCACCCCTGTGGCTCCCGTAATGACTGATGATGAGGTGGGAACCCTAGCTATGGCTTTTAATCGCATGACTGGACAACTGCGACGACTCTATGCCGGTCTACAGGAAAAAGTTACCCTACTTCAACAGACAGAAGTTGAATTGAATCAGAGTCTGGAACAGCTACAGATAGAAAAACAAGCCGTTGAATACCACCAAGCTCAGATTAGTATTGCTAATCAGGAAATTACCTTACTTAACGATCGCCTAAAAACTGAAAATATAGATTTGGCTCAGGAGTTACAGGTTAGCAATAAACTTCTGCGTCAGTTCCTCGAAGCTATGCCTTTGGCCGTTGTCGTTGTCGATGACATGGGTCAACTTTACTATACTAACCAGGCTGCACATATCCTATTTGGACAAGGTGCAGTCCTGGATGATTTAAACAATGAAAATTCTATCATTTATCCTAGTTATATTGCCGGAACTGACCAACTATACCCAGAAGAGAATTTACCCCTAGAGCGGGCTTTGAAAGGGGAAAGTGTCCTAGTTAATGATATTGAAGTCCATCAACCTGATCGGATTATTCCCGTGGAAGCTAGAGCCCGACCTATTAATGATGCCCAGGGAAATATTACCTTTGCGATCGCTACTTTTCAAGATATCACTGAACGCCAAAAAGCCGAAGCAGAACGACAAAATTTTATCGAAAAAATGTTTTCCGTTAACTGTGATTTAGAACTCGCCCTTAATGAACAAGAAGAACTCACCGATGCCGCTGGCAGGTTTGTTCCTAATCAGTTTTTATCCTTCCTCGGTTATGAAAGTATTGTGGAAGTTAAATCAGGAGATGCTGTCGAAAAACAAATGTCCATTTTGTTTTCAGATATTCGCCAGTTTACTAATCTCTCTGAAAACATGACCTTAGCCGATAATTTTAAGTTTATCAATGCCTATTTATGCCGTATGGAACCCGCAATTATTGACAATAATGGTTTTATAGATAAATATATTGGAGATGCCATCATGGCATTGTTTGGTGGCAATGCTGATGATGCAGTGCAGGCGGGAATCTCTATGCTAAAATTATTAAGCGACTATAATACTACCCGACAGCGACCAGGACGACCACCTATTAAAATTGGCATTGGTATTAATACCGGAACTATGATGTTAGGTATTGTTGGCGGGAAAGATAAAATTGATACCACCGTAATTAGTGATGCCGTTAATTTAGCCGCTCGCTTGGAAGAGTTAACTAAAAAATATGCCGTGCCACTCTTAATTAGCCAACATACATTCTTATGTCTTGAAAACCCTAATAATTACGCTTTCCGAATTATTGATAAAGTCGCTGTCAAAGGCAAATCCGAAATGGTCTCTGTCTTTGAAATCTTTGATGCTGACCCCCCAGAAAGTCGCGACGCTAAGTTAAAAACTAAAACCCAGTTTGAGTCAGCATTGGCTCTCTATTATCTCCAGGAATATAAGCAAGCCGCTCAATTGTTGCAGATCTGTTTAGCTGAAAATCCTAGTGATGCTGTGGCTCAAATTTACTGGAAACGGGTTGTTGATGAGATGTTATCCTAGGTTAAACCCTCCCACAGCAGGTAGACTATCACACTATAGGCAAATTATCCAAAATATGGTATCCTTAACCTAAGAGCAACTCGCCCCCCCCCCTACTCTGCTGTGACCCCTAAGAAAAGTCTATCAATTTTCCGGAGACTTAATCCCGGCAAATTACCTCACCTATCTAAAGTCAGGCTGTACACTACCAAAAGTTATTAAACTTTGAGTTATTAAACATAACATGAAAAAAAAATTTTGGAGATTTTTTTGAAGCACCAAGTACCAGCAATGAGTTTTTGGTGATTGGGTTTTCCCCCAGTTCCGTTCCCCTGAAACAGATGTGGAGAAATAATGGTTTGTCCGCCAACTTTATGGCTGATTATGTCACCACATTTTCCCGAAAACAGAAGAGGAACAGGACTCAGTTAGTCGGCAAATGGAAGTTAAAAGTGCTGTGAGTTTTGTGGCTAATGAGTTATTAGAAAATGCCATGAAATTTAGTGATGAATCATCAACATACCCGATTAAAATACAGCTATTTTTGCAGCACGATAATCTCTCCTTTTTTGTGGCAAATACTATCAATAAAGACGCGGTTAGTTCCTTTCAAGACTACATTCAAGAGTTGCTAAGTTCTGACCCCCAAGAGATGTATATTCATCAGGTTGAAAAAAATGTAGAAAATGATACCGAATCTGGCTTAGGATATTTAACAATGGTTAACGACTATATGGCCAAACTCGGCTGGAAGTTTGAAACCTTAGAACAAGAACCCTCCCAGACTATTGTTACTACAATGGTTCAACTCACTATCTAATCAACATCTAAAGTAGTTAAATCTCAATTTTTCACAACTTGAATACAGGAATTAAACATGGTAATTGAATCATATCAAACTGAAGATTATAGCATTGGTTACGATAGCCAAATATCCACTATTACCCTTAAAGGCTCTCTGAGACTCAATGGCTTACAAGAGTCCAATGTGGTGGTTAAATTACTTAATGATGTATTAGATATCGAACCTCCTAAAATCACTCTGAACCTCAGAGAGTTGCAATTTCTCAACAGTTCGGGAATTAATATGCTGTCTAAATTTGTGATTAAAGTGAGGCAGAAAAAAACTATTAACTTGGTGTTATTAGCTTCTATTAAAATACCTTGGCAAGGAAAATCTCTCAAAAATTTACAGCGATTAATGCCTACATTGGAATTGCAAATTGATGCCTAAATTTAACTAAATTCCATGATTTAGATGAACCCATATCCCTCACCGCCTAAAACTGGGTTAAATATCACTGAAAAACCTGTTAATATACCGGGTGCAAACTCAGTTAAATTATCCCAGTTACTCCAGAGGTTAACCTAGGTATTATTATCTAGGTTTAAAATTATTGATGAACTGTCAGCCAGTCCCCAGCAAGCCATATAGTTCATCAAAATTTGTCTACAATTTACGACAGCTATCCGACTGCATTTAGTGAATTAAAACCCTAGTATTTGTGCCTGAGTTTTAGAATTAATTTAGGGGGTTAGTATGGGGATGACATCAGAATCTAATAGTGATAGAGATTTGGTTTTAGAAAATCAGAAATTGCAGGAGGAAGTTGAGATACTTAAACAAGAAAAAATCTACCTGGAAATTTTACTAGAAACTACCATGCTTCATGCTGACTTGGTGGAACAAGAATTATATCGTTCTCATCAGAAACTCCAGGAGGAAATCACCCAACATAAAATAACTGAGCAGCAATTAAGAGCTTCTGAAAAAAAGCTACAATCTTTATTAGAAAGGTTATCTCAAACTAATACTGACCTAGAAATTATGTTGGAGACAACCACAGCTCATGGCGATTTGATTGAGAAATTTTCCCATGATTTGAGTCTTCGTGACTCTTTGACGGGATTATTTAATCGTCGTTATATGGAAGAGTCCCTAGTCCGACATTTAGGACGCGCTAAAGAACAGGAGGAACCCCTTAGTATTATTATAGGGGATATTGATCATTTTAAAGGATTTAACGATCGCTGGGGACATCAAGCCGGAGATGTGGTCCTGAAAGCTGTCAGCCGATTTTTAGAAAATCATACTCGCCTATCAGATACTACTTGTAGATATGGGGGAGAGGAATTTGTGCTCCTTTTACCCTCGACCACTATTGAGGATGCTCATCAAATTGCTGAGTTTCTTAGGGAAGGTATCAAAAATCTACACCATCAATATTCCTATACTTTTATGCAGGGACTCACTATGTCTATGGGGATAGCGGGTTTTCCCATACACGCTGATTGTCAGTATAGTTTAATTAGATCGGCAGATACGGCGCTATACTATTCTAAAACTCACGGACGCGATCGCGTCACTATCGCCTCTTTAAATTTATGCCCATGCCTTAAAAATGACGATTATTGATAACTTAATTTACAATTGACTGCGGGTATGTCGTGCCTTTTGTAACAGTTCTTGAGCCTCAGCATTAACAGTTGTTCCAGGGCGAACCAACTCTAATGTATAAATAACGTCAGATATCTTATTATTTAAAGATGTAAAATTGGGATTAGCAGAAATCGTCAACTGTCGCCATTCCACAATTAACCGTCTGGCTCTTTCCATGGCATCTACAGAATCTCTTTCGTCCTGTAATCTTTGTTGAATTTGCCGACGATTTGACCGATATTCAGCTAGTTTGGTTTGAGCTTCCAAATAACTCGGATTGTCTGGATTAATCTGTTCTAAGCGTTTAATCGCCTCATTCCAATGCTCGATTACCTGCTGCCAATGTAATTGATTATGGGGTGGATTTTGAGCATCATTAGCAGCCTTACTAGCAAAAATTTGCGCCGCCTCAATTAAAGTATTACCCTGTAAACGACCAGCTACAAACCCCACCTGCTGCTGAAAATCACGGTTAGCAGCGGTCAACTGCTGTTGTGCATTCTTTCCAGACAAAGTTGCTTGGGGGATTTGTCTTAGTTGATCAATAGCCTGTTGCCAAGCTATAATAGCTGTCTGTTGATCGGCGGGCGATTCCGCTTCATTATACTGTGCTGTGGCTATCTGTAAGGCTTGTTGAGCTTGCTGTAAGGCTTGATAAGCATTCTGTTCCTGGAAAATCTGGGCTTCCATGCGGCCCACCAGTTTCCGGGTATTTTGGTACTCATCAAAAGTAAAGCGCCAGGTGCAACCAAACAAATTACAATAAGCCTTTGGGTAATATCCCAAAAACCATACAGGCAACTTATCCAGGAGCTTTTGAGCCTGGCTGGCTTTCTCAGCCCCTAGTTCAAAGTCTGTCATAGCTGTGGCTTTATTGACCAATTGATCAGCCTGTTCTACTAAAGCGATCGCCTGTCGGTAGTTATAATCCATGCTAATATAGCTGGGAAGCAACAACAAGGGGGCGGTTGTAGCCACAGGTTGGCGAATCATCGGATAAGGTAAATTAACTAACCAAACGACTCCCGCTAGTCCCCCGATGACTCCCCCTCCCCAAAATAGCTTTTTGATAGCACCAGGAGGACGGTTAGCCCGGGCAGCTTTATCAATTACTTTGGGGTTAAAATCAGGAAACTGATCCGTAAGTAATTCCTCAAGTTCCGATCGCCTTAGAAAATCTCCCGACTGCGATCGCCTTTTTTGCAACCGAGATCGTACAATTTCAGCCCCAATTTGATCAATGGGATTTTCTTTAACCCGCCGATTGATCTCCATCAGCAGAATATCAAAGGATTTTGGCGAAAGTCGTGCCATAAGTACACCTTCCCACCCTAGTGATTAAAGTTTATATTTTCTGTAGGATAGCTTCCGTGCATCTACAAGCAATAGCTATATAATTCCTGACATCGACTCAGGATTTGACTGATTAGAAGGTATCCCTACAGGTAGATGTGTCAATAGTAACAATAATTCATCCTTGAGATAGAGGCAATTTTCACCTCAGCTTAGTTTTATACAAAAATTTGAGTATTAATGATTTTTACAGTAATAGCAATGGCCCGTCAACTATTAGCCCCAGATCTAGCTTTAATAGCCAGCCTAGGATTTATAGAGCCAATGGTGTTACCACAAAGGGTATCTTTTCTATTGGCGATCGCTGACTACATTCTCGCCCTGCTGTTATTGTACATCATCGTGATCTGGCGAGATCTTCCCCTGCGTCGATTAATCTTTCTATTTGCTGTGTTTGTCTTCTGCACTGGTAGCTTTATTATCTTACAGGGAGAAACTTGGTTAAATCCTACACCTAACCTAATTTTTATAGTAGGGGCGATCGCTTTCATTATTTCCCTATCAATTATCCAGGGACTACTTAAATTAATCCCCGGTCTGGGGCTGGGTGAGTCAACCCCCCAACTCCAAAACTCAAATGGTCTACTCCTCAACCCTAATTCTTGGCCAGAAACCACCCGCTACCCACGGCAACACACACAAGCACCTGTCAAAAATAGCCAATCAGATCTTCTGTTGACCATTCAAGATCAGACCGCTGAACTTCAGGAAACCATTAAACAATTAAAACTACAAATTCAACAGCAGCAAGTGATAGCCACGAATGCTACACAAGAGAAACATTTGCTGCAAGCTATTCTTGATAACTGTCCGGCGCTGATCTGTGCCAAAGATAGTCAAAACCGTTATATTATGGTTAATCGTCAGTGCGAAATTTTCTTAAATCGACCAGCCCAGGAGATTCTTGGTAAAACCAACTATGATTTATTTCCAACAACTATCGCCCAAAAACTACAAGAATCGGATCAAAAAGTTTTCGACAGTGGTAGAGTGCAGCAAACTCACCAAAATATAGTCAATTATCATGGTAAAATTCGCCAATTTATATCCGTAAATTTTCCGATTTTTAATCAAAATAGACATATTTTAGCCGTGTGTAATATTGGTAGTGATATCACGGAAGGCAAACGCCAAGAACAGAGGCTCAGGTTACTCGAATCAGCCGTTAGCCATACCACTGATGCGATCGCGATCGCTCAATGTAACCCAGAAAAAACCACGGATTCTCAGATAGTTTATATTAATAAAGCCTTTACTAATCTTACTGGTTATCAACCGGAAGATATCATTGGTAAAAATCCCAATATTCTGCAAGGAACCGACACAGACGAGCAACAATTAAAGCGAGTTGAAGTCGCCCTCAGCCAGGGTCAGTCTATACAAGTGGAATTGATTAACTACCGTCAGAATCGCTCGAAATATTGGGCGGATCTTAGTATTTCTCCGGTCACTGATGACACGGGAAAAGTCAGCCATTTTGTCTTTGTACAACGTGATATAACATCCCGAAAACTGAAAACTAGCACCCTCCAAAGGGAGCGAGAACAACTCCAGCAAATTATTACTAATGCTCCGGTGGCTGTAGCTATTTTAGATTGTTCTATGCGCTATATAGCTTATAGCGATCGCTGGCTCCAAGAGTATCATCTTCCCCCAGAATCTTTAGTGGGTCGTAGCCACTATGAAATTTTCCCCCATATCTCAGAAACCTGTACAGAAGTCTACCGCCGAGCTATTGCTGGTGAGGTGATTTCCTGCTCGGAAGATAACATGATTTATCCTGATGGTTCCCACGGATATTTTCGCTGGGCTATTCATCCTTGGTATACCTTAAACCAGGAAATAGGCGGCGTGGTTATTGCCACTTATCCCATTGATGAATTAGTGAAAGCACGAGAAGCAGCCCTAGAAAACTCGCGGCTAAAATCCCAATTTTTAGCTAATATGAGCCATGAAATTAGAACTCCCATGAATGGGGTTTTAGGGATGACTGGGTTATTGCTGAAAACCGAACTAGATACTAAACAAAAAGATTTTGTCCAGGCGATTCGCACCAGTGCTAATCACCTCTTAGCTATAATTAATGATATCCTCGATTTTTCTAAGTTAGAAGCCCAAGAAATTGAACTAGAAGACTTGGATTTTGACCTAGAAGAATGCCTAGAAAATATCATTGATTTATTAGCAGCACAGGCAGAAAATAAGGGCATTGAATTAGCGGCTATTGTCGATCGCAATGTTCCCCGTTATCTGCGGGGCGACCCAGGTAGACTGCGGCAGGTACTGTTAAACCTGATGAGTAATGGCATTAAATTTACCCCGGCTGGAGAAGTCACCCTGCGAGTTAGCCGCCCTCCCAACTATGATATTAATGCTCCTTTGATATTACGTTATGAAGTGCAGGATACTGGCATTGGTATTCCGCCTGAGTCTCATGGAAGGTTATTTGAGGCTTTTTCTCAGGTGGATGCTTCCACGACTCGCAAATTTGGAGGTACTGGGTTGGGCTTAGTAATTTGTAAGCAGTTGGTAGATGTTATGGGGGGAGAAATCGGTTTAGAAAGTGTGGTTGGTCAAGGTAGCAATTTTTGGTTTACTCTGCCTTTTTCTATTTCCAAAACTGCATCATTTCCCAATTTACCAGAAACGTTAACCAAATTAAAAATTTTGGTGGTTGATGCTAATGCAAGTGTGCGCCAGTCTGTCCGGTATCTGATTCAATCTTGGGGGATGGAACTTGAGGAAGCCTCTGGCCCAGAAATGGCTTTGTCAAAGTTGCGTGATGCCGCCAATAATAACCAACCCTTTAAGTTGGCAATTTTTGACCAAAATCTGTTGATTGATGGAGATAAAAATTTAGCCGCAGTTATCCAAAATGAACCCATGCTGAGTGATACTAAGTTGGTGTTAATGACTTCTATGCGCCGACTCAGTTCGGTGGAAGATTTATTAGATGATGGTTGGGCTAACAGTTATTTAATTAAACCTGTGCGGGCTTCTCGATTATTTGATGCTTTGCTGACAGCTATGGCTAATGAAATTACGGGGAATTTAGCCGAGTTTCGCTCCCGTAGTGATGGTTTTGGGGATAATTCTACTACCCTATCCCCTACTGGTTTGGATTTAAAAGTTTTACTAGCTGAGGATCATCCTATTAATCAACAGGTATTGTTAAATCAGTTGAGTTTATTAGGGATTGAAGCTGATTTGGCGGAAAATGGAGAACAGGTGCTGGAATTATTAAGCGATCGCCATTATGACCTAGTGTTTATGGATTGTCAGATGCCTAAATTAGATGGTTACGCTACAACCAAGGAACTACGGAAACGGGAAGGAACCGATCGCCATACCACTGTCATCGCCCTCACCGCCCACGCTATGCCTAGCGATCGCCAAAAATGCTTATCAGCCGGTATGGATGATTATATCAGCAAACCCATCACCCAGGAGGAGTTAGCATTTAAACTGCAAACTTGGGCCGCCCGTCGGCAACAAATACCCAGCCCAAATGCCCCTGAAACCAGCCCGACCCCCAAAACCATATCAACTCATACAAAACAGGATAAACCTAGGCTCCTGCTTGATTTAGACCGCCTCCAGACAATTTCTAGGGGTAAGGTTGAATTTCAGAAAAAGTTATTGGCTGTGTTTATGGAAAATGCACGCCAAGATATAGTTAAACTGCGCCAAGCTATCACCGCATCAGACTTTCAAGCTATGGCTATGGTTGCTCACCGCATCAAAGGTTCTAGTGGTAATGTGGGGGTGCCGGTTTTAACAACGATCGCCGCCGATATTGAAGAAAAAGCCCGCAGCCAAAGCATCGCCGGATCTATGAGTCTAATTGACTCCCTCGCCGAAAATCTTAACCGGGTGGATAGTTTGATTAAACAAAAATTTTATAGCTGATCACAAAACATGGCAAAATAGACTCACTAACATCACAGTAACTACTCAATTAATCAATATTAACCCATGGCAACGATTCTAATTGTTGATGATGACATCGCCACCCAAATGATTCTACAGAATACCCTGGAAGAACAAGGGTATCAAGTGGCGATCGCTGAAGATGGTAAAACCGCCCTAGATTTAGCGGAGAGTCTCTCCCCAGAATTAATGATTTGTGATTGGATGTTACCTGAGTTAAACGGCTTAGAGGTCTGTCAGAAACTGCGTTCCCATGGGATATTATCTAGCACATTTTTCATCCTCTTAACCGCCCAGGAACAAATAGATGAGTGTAGTTCCCTTGATGAGTTTACTTCGGAATATCGGATTGATGAATTGATGAGCAAACCCATTGAAATTGATGGGCTATTAGCTAGGGTACGATGTGGCTTAAAAATTGCGGCTCAAAATAAACAGTTAAAACAGGCTTATCAACAACTATTATACAGTGAGAAAATGCTAAATTTGGGGCAAATGGTTTCCGGCATTGCCCACGAAATTAATAACCCGGTTTCCTTTGTGACTGGTAATATTAACCATGCGACTGGTTATGCTCAAGATTTAATGGAATTGGTAGAGTTGTATGGTGAAACTTATCCCGAACCTGTGGCAGAAATTGAGGAAAGAATCGAGGATATTGATTTAGAATTTCTGCTAGAAGATTTCCCACAACTCCTAGAATCAATTAAAGTGGGAACTGACCGTATCCGTCATTTGGTGGAGTCTCTACGGAATTTTTATAAACAGGATGATGGGGAATTAAAAACTGTTGATATTCATGAAGGTCTGGCAGATATTATCCTGATTTTACAGGGACGTATTAAAGGGAAAAAAGGTCGCGCCATTGAGATGGTTGAAAACTACGGAGAATTACCCCAGGTACAATGCTACCCAGGGCAACTTCATCAGGTATTTATGAACCTGCTAAATAATGCGATCGACAGTTTAGATACTAACCGAGAACAAGACAATGAGTTTCAGCCCGAAATTAAGATTACCACGACGGTGGAAACTTCAGAACCACCAGGGGAGGGTTGGGTAACAATCAGGATTTATGATAATGGTAATGGCATTCCCGAATCATTAAGCGATCGCATTTTTCAGCCCCTATTCACCACCAAACCTCCCCACATAGGTACAGGTATGGGATTAAGTCTCAGCCATAAAATTATCACCGAAGTTCATCGGGGAACTATTGAAGTTAAATCCGACCCCGAAACTGGAACCGAATTTATCATCAAAATTCCCCAAAAGCAAACCGGGACTGATTAAGGATGATTAAGACTCTTCGTGAAACTCCGGTTTTAAATCCCTTTCCATCAAGGCTTCAACCGCTTCTTCGGGGTTAATTTCATTGTTCAATAAGCGATAGACCTGTCGAGAAATGGGGACGGGAATTTTTTCGCGGTCAGCAATAGCGATAAGTACATTAGTGGTATTTACCCCTTCGGCTGTACTACCCAACTCCTGCAAAATCACCTCTAAGGTTTTACCCTCAGCCAAACCATAGCCCACCCGATAATTACGGCTTAAAGCACTATTACAGGTGGCTAACATATCCCCCAAACCTGACAGACCAAAAAAGGTCTCTGTCTGTCCCCCCAAATGGGTGCCAATGCGGATCATTTCTGTTAACGCCCGTGTCAGGAGGGCAGATTTGGCATTAATGCCCAATTGTAAGCCATCACAGACCCCAGAGGCGATCGCAATTACATTTTTTAAAGTTCCTCCCAACTCCGTCCCCATAGGGTCATTACTGGTATAAACCCGCAGCAAACTCGAAGCAAATAGCCTCTGGGCGAACTCCGCCGCCCCTAGGTCAGAACTTGCTACCACCGTCGCCGCCGGAAGATGTCGTTCAATTTCGGCCGACAGATTAGGCCCTGATAGTACCACAATGGGATGATCTGGGAAATCCTGCTCCCAAATTTGAGAAGGAGTCCGGGTGCTTTCCGCGTCTAAGCCTTTAGTAGCAGTGACAATAGGAACATGATCGGGGATACCAATTTCCTGGAGTTTTCCCGCCGTCGCCGCCACCCCTTTCATAGAAATAGCAGAAACGATTAAATCAGCCCCTTCTACCGCTTCCTCCAAAGTATTACCTAAACGGCGAGACCAGAGATTAATTTTATGGCCATTATGACCCGCCAACTCAGCCAGCGCACTACCCCAAGCCCCCGCGCCCAAAACTGTCAGGGTTGCCTGTTCCTTATCTGGAAATTCCATAAAATCTTCGTTATTCTATCTTAACAAGGATACATTGTCACAAAGACTCGCTCTCAGCATCACCAATGGTTAAACCATTTGGGGTGATAAAGCCTTTTCCCAAGCCTCCAATTCATAATCGGGAATGCAGTTTAACCGCATATAATCATGGTAGGCTATTACTTCGCGATCGCACTTTTCTTGAGTCCAACCCGCATATTTTTGGAGAGTCTCAGTGATAGTCGGTAATAAATCTAACCCATAGCGAGCGTGCATGGCTAGAGTAGTTCGTCGCCGGGTAATATCTACCAAAGTTTGCGCCATTTCCGATCGCACTCCGTAGACCAGTTGAGCTTTAATATCAGGTAAAGCCGGGGTAATTTTTTCCCTCAACTCCTCATGTTCATCAGTTAGCTGCAATACCTCCAGCGCCCGCGCCCCATAGATTGAGAACAGATGATGAATAGTTTTCAGAGGTAGTTGGGGGCGATAATCATAAAGGGCCTGTCCGATGCGAGTATCATTAGGGAAAATTGCCCCAGGTAGTGGCGTGTCCGTCTCACACCGTGGCGCAGGTAGCCCCATTTTCTGATAACTCGCCTCAACCAACTCTTCCGCCACCTGGCGATAGGTGGTTAGTTTGCCACCAATCAAAGATAGCAGATTTTCCACCCCATCCTTATCATGGTCATAAACAATGTGTTTCCGGGTGATAGCAGCCGTTTTTTGGCTAGGTTCCACATAGGGAAGGGGGCGGACTCCAGAATAGGTAAACTTCACGTCCTGACGCGAAAGTTCAGCGGTGGGAATAATGCCATTAGTTTCCCGCAACAGATAATCAATTTCATCATTATCTGCTTTAATGGCTTCCAGATTCTCATTAAAATAAATATCCGTAGTGCCAATGAGATACATTCCCAACCAAGGCACAATAAAAAACGGCCGTCCGTCCGATTTTGCCTCGACATATAGGGAAGTTTCCGGCGCACCAGGGAAGGGATCTACAATAATATGGCTGCCTTTAGTGCCGCCGATTTTGCGAGTTGTGCCAATGGCGGCGGGTTGGTCTTTCTCTCGCCCCAGTTGACAAACGCGATCGACCCAAGGGCCAGAAGTATTGATAACTACCGCCTTCGGGCTACCCTTAACCGTAAAAGTTTCGCCGCTGAAAACATCCCGACAATTCAGTTGATTAATGCGTTTTCCTTCCCGGTCAAGTCCGGTCACTTCCACATAGTTAAGAATTGTCGCGCCCGCTTGTTTAGCCGCGATAATATTTTCCAGACATAACCTCTCAGCATATTCTACTTGAGCATCATAATACTGAGCGCCGCCTTTCAGATTTTCCTTATCTAAAGACCGGAATAATTGCTGAAATTGGGTGTTAGGTAGCATTCTGTGAGTCGGTAAACTCTTGTCATAGCTGAACACATCATAAAGCAGCATTCCCGCCCAAATTTTCCAATAAGGACGCGATCGCCCCCCATAAACTGGTACAGTTAATAACAGTGGTTTAACTAAATGGGGCGCTGTCCGCAGTAGAATTTCTCGCTCTCGCAGGGACTCACGCACTAGGGGAAACTCGAAATATTCCAGATAACGTAACCCTCCATGAACCAGCCTAGTAGACCAGCTTGAGGTCGCCCCCGCAAAATCCCCCTTTTCAATTAAAATAGTTTTTAAGCCCCTCAGCGCCGCATCACGAGCTACTCCGGCTCCATTTATACCACCGCCAATCACAATTAAATCGTAGGTTTCCGCCTGAATTTTTGGATAGTCTCCCATGATGATTATAGTTGAGTTTTCTTAGCTACTTTAATATCGCAAACTCGGCTAATTGATGTGGGCTACTCTCAGCCTTTATAGTTCACCAATTAACCGAATTTCAAGTTACTTGTTTACACAGCCACAGTAGTTTTCACAGCAGCTTTTTGATGCGTCATAGACTCGAAACGTTCAAACACATGATCCGCCCAATACTTGACATCATATTTAACTACAGTTTTACGCATTTCAGCCATCCGCCGTTTTTGTTCTTCGGGGTCCATGGCTAAAGCAAATTCGATCGCCTCATCCATGCGCTGAGTTGAATAGGGATTAGCCAAAACCGCCTGGGGAAGTTCCACCGCCGCCCCCACAAATTCCGACAGCACCAAGACACCGCCGCGATCTTCTCTGGCGACCACATATTCTTTAGCTACCAGGTTCAAACCATCCCGCAAGGGAGTAGTCCAGCAGACATCAGCTAATCGGTAATAGGAAAACAAATCCGGTAGGGGTATCGGCTGGGTAAATAACAAAGTCGGCATCCAATCTAATCGTGCAAATCGGCCGTTAATTTTCCCTACTAATTGCTCGATTTGATGTTGAGCAGTTTTATAAACCCGCATCCCATCAGCCGCCGATACACAAGTCATCAAAAACTGAATTTTTCCATGGAGATCTCGGCGACGTTCTAACAGTCGCTCATAGGCTTCTAACATCTGCCGATTTCCCTTCACATAATCGACCCGACCCGCCGCCAAAATTAATTTGCGATCGCCTAATTCTTCATTAATTGCCGTCAAACGTGACTGACCCTCTGGCTTCTCTAAAACCGATTCTATGAAACCCGGATTTGTACCCACCGGGAAAGCGTCAATATTCACTATTTGACCTTTATACTCAAGTTGGCTCACCATTTCTGGTTCTGCTAAAGCCGTTCCTACTTTGGTAAGATGAGGGGCTACAGGTTCCCGTTTAACCACTTTTATCTCGCACAAACTGCGGGCGACATTGACAAAATTCTCCGAGTAGCGAGGAATATGGAAACCCACTAAATCGCAGCATAAAAGACTCTCCACAATTTCCTGTCGCCAAGGTAGGATATTAAACACATCCACCGACGGAAATGGCGTATGATGAAAGAAGGCAATCCGTGCATCCGGTTTCAGTTCCCGAATGTAGCGCGCCGCCAACCATAGGTTATAGTCATGAATCCAAATTAAAGCATCATCTGCCGCCTCTTCGCAGGCTGCTTCTGCAAATAAACGATTAATCGTGGTAAAGTTTTCCCAGTCCGCCGTTTCCGAGGTGAAATGATACGGGAACGAGTGTAGAACTGGCCAGAATGCCTCTTTAGAGGTGATGTGGTAGAAATGTTTAACCTGGTCGGCGTTTAAGGCTATGCGGCGCACAGTATAGTTGCCTTCATCTTCCACTTCTACCCTTTCTTGAAAGTCGGCTTTTTGCTTGGCTGTTACTTGTTTCCAAGCTACCCAAGTGCCTTGATTAACGTTAGCAAAGAAACTTTTTAGGGTCGGTACAATACCATTAGGGCTTTTTTTGGCTCGGTAGTGAATTTTACCATTTTCGATGACCTCATCGTAGGGTTCGCGATGGTACAGAATTACCAGTGAAGATTTCATAATTTTTGTGTTTTCCGTGAAACAATTTTGAAGTTTACAGTTATGCGATCGCCTGAATTTTCAGGAGTCTCGCGCCATGTTCATTTCCGGTCAACTCAACGCTAAAATACAGCGCGCCTGTGGGTCAATTTACGAGTTGACTTACTTGATGAACAGGGATATATAGATTTATTCATGAAAACTATATTGACAACAACAAATCTAGGGTTAAGTATGTTAGTGTTAACTTCCCATCAATGCCATACAGTAGGTAGGCTTATAATTATGCGATCGCTATCAAACATCAACCACATTTGATTGAGACTGCACGCTTGGGTCAATTGACCCATTGACCTACTACACTTTAACTCGATTACTGGAGCCTAGCCTTCACAGGTTAACAAAACTTAACTATAGTTAACATCTATCCTAGGGTTGATTCACAAATGGGGCAAGCGATCGCAAATTTAACAGTAACGCTAGAGTCGGAAACCCCTGGGTTAGACTAGAGTTAAATTGTCGAGTCAAGTAGAAACTTAGTTTTGGTAACCACAACAGAATCCACCATCAAACTCCTAGAGGAAGAAACCGAAAATCTGCTAAATTGGGCAGCTACCGTCGAACATTCCAAAGCCTCCTATTTTGAAAAAGCACAAATTATCGCCCAAAAATTAGGAGCCCACTGGCTAGGAGACGGACTAACACAAATCGGGTTTTGGACTCCCAAATTAACCTCCCAAGTCATGAGGAGGCTAGAGATTTTCCTAGAGGTACTCATCCCCATAGATGAAATAGACCTGCGGGCAGATCAGCAAGTAGTCCGTTTCCACCGTACCCGACTAAACCTCAAACAACAGGGAGAATATCACTGGGGAGTTGTCGCCGGAATGCAACCCGGAAGCCGAGAGCAAGTCGGATCATTCTATTGGCTGCGCTACATTGACCAAGCCGAAAAACTGCAAGCCATCCGTGATCCCCTGGCTTACTCCCTTCCCTATGGAGTATTCGGACCCGCCGAACTCTACGACATCGAAACCCTACAAGCCCAACGCCCGGACCTAGAATATTTTAGCCGTCGGGGAACCTCCCGCCACCCCACCATTGACCTACATGATGATGATCTCTCCCCCCTACCCAACCCCAAATTAATTCCCAGGGTTCGGGCTCCCAAAAACATTCTGCAACTCCATGTAGGAACCGCCACCGCTGCTGGCACCTTTGAGGGATTAACCAGCCTTTATAGTCGGATTTCCGATAAATTAGCCAAAAATATCCCCCTGACCCCCCTGGAGGAAAACTATATCGGCTATGGTGCTGTGCAACTGCTACCCACAGAACCCCCCATCGAGTTTAGGGATGAATATAGTCCCGAAAGTGAGTTTTTCGCCTTCATGTCAGAAGATGAAGACATTCTCGAGATTAATCTGAGCAAACCCGATACCCAGGATTGGGGCTATGATGTGCCAATTTTAGGGTCTTCTACCACAAATCCGGCAATTATGGGCAGTCGTCGCCCTGATGAGGTAGTGGATTTTATCGCCACATTGCATAATTTCTCCACCGGACCCATTCAGGTTATTTATGACATTGTTTATGGTCATGCTGATAACCAATCGGAATTACTCCTGAATCGTCAGTTCCTAAAAGGGCAGAATATGTATGGTCAGGATTTAAACCACCAACTGCCAACGGTGCGGGCTATCTTGCTAGAAATGCAGCGCCGTAAAATGAATACCGGAGTTGATGGGATTCGCATTGATGGCGGTCAAGATTTCCGGTTCTTTAATCCCTTAACTGGCTTGGTCGAACAGGATGATGCTTATTTGTTAGCCATGAGTGATGTTGTTCAAGATATTGGCGGCTATCAACGGTTACTGTTTACTATTTTTGAAGATGGCAGACCATGGCCGGAGGAAGGATGGGAGGAAATTTCTACCTATCGAGATCTGATTGAACTGCGCCCGGACTCCTTCCAATGGGGGCCGTTAATTTTTGCTCATAATACCCCCACTTTAAAGGGTTTTTGGGAGAGGAAATGGAAACGAGTTTGTGAGGTTATGTATCAGGGAGAAAATTGGATTACGGGTTGTGCTAACCATGATACTGTCCGACGGGGAAATCAGGTTGAGTTAGACCAAGAAATTAATTGGAATTTGGGTAAAACTTTGTCGGAGGTTTTGCATAATGGTTATGATAATCCGGCGGTGACGTTGTGGGTGTATGGCTTTAGTCCGGGTTTACCGATGGATTTTATTAATGCTACCACCAGAGCCCCCTGGATGTTTTTCCGCAATACTGATGAACGCTATGGCGTGAAAGTTGTCGCGGAAGAAATGGGCTTTTTAGATTGGCAAATTACCCCGGAATTGTATCAGCGAGATTTTGTGTTTTCTGGTTTAAAAAGTTTGGGCTTTGAGGACTTAGAAGAAATTAAGCAGTTTGGCAATGCTTTACAACAGGCGATGATTGATAATGATTATAGTCTCCCCGCTGTGGTAGAGGCTTGTCAGGCTTGTTTGGGGGATTCAGCACAAGAGTGTAAAGTTGAATATTGGCAAAAGATGAATCACCCGGAGATGGTGGAGTTTCTCAAGGATCTCAATATTCCGAAACTCAAAGAATTTGCCCTCAAGTTTATGGAGGACTGCTACGAAATCTGTAATGTCTCTCACTATGGTGAGGATCTAAATGCTGTGCAAACTAATTTTAATTTGCAGTTGCGTCGCTTCCGACACGATCGCATTTGGTTGCGTCAGAATTTGATGGGTACAGATCAGTTTAACAAAATTGGTGATCAGACTCAGACCGTTTTTTATGGAGTCCGAGGAAACCCTTACCGGGAAGAAGACCAAGTGGTGATGGTGGCCCACATGGGAGGGGAACCAATGACGGTAACGGTGGGAGATTGGCTAGAATTAGACTTATCGGATTGGAAAGTGGCGATCGCCTCTCCGGGAGTCGAATTAAATGATAACCTAGCTTCCTTGAAGAAATTTGAACTCAAAGATAGCCAAGGTGTCCTGTTAGTACCCCAACAGCCCCAGAAATAACCTGTAGATCATAGCTGAATTGCTACTCATGCTACAGGCATTCCCAGAAATTAATGTTAGGTTGAAGTAGGGGACAGTAAACAACAGGGTTGATTTTGACAAGTTCATCCCTGAGAATGTATCTTCTGTTTTCAGGCTGCATATCTGTTGCTGTCCCTCACGATTTCAAAACTTGATCACACATTTTGATAGGACTGGTGGCTATCATGGAACTAAACGACTTTTTGAACCCCCGTTATCCTTATCGAGGATCTGACCAACCCGAAAATATGCTATTTAACGCCAACCTGCAAGAATTTGCTCAACAGGTTAGTTATATTGCCGCTTTGCAAACCAACGGGAAAATGTCCACCTATGAGTCTTATAAAAAAATCAAACAACAGTGGAAGAGACTCAAAAAAACCCATAAACAACTCACATAGTAGGCCAATTCATGAGTTGACCTACAGACAGATAACCGCGATCGCTCTTTGGTAGGGAGAGAGGTGGAAACTAGGGGATATAATCTATATCTAACTAGGGAACCTCCCTCCCTATGCTACTTAGTGATATCTATGATTAAATGCCATTATGCCCCCAAACAATATATTTCCCTAACCAGTCTGGGTCTACTCGCCCTAGGTGCGATCGCTTTACCTTCCCCCAGTTGGGCTCAAAACCCCACCGATAACCCTTCTCCCGAGCTTAATCAGCTTTCAGCGCCACCAACTCAGGAAGCCGCATATACCTTGGGGGCGGGTGATGTGATCCAAGTATTTATTTTTCCGGTGGAACAATATAGCAGTCAACAAGAAGTATTAGTTGACGGTACGGTTAACCTTCCCCAAGCTGGTAGTATTTCCGTAAGTGGCATGACCTTAGAACAGGCGGCTAGGGCTATAGGCGATCGCTATGAAAGCGCCAGAATTTTACGAAACCCCAGAGTAACCATCAGCCTCATTACTCCCCGTCCCCTCAGAATAGGCATTTCTGGAGAAATCAACCGCCCCGGTTCCTATACCATGATTAGGGAAGGTTCCCAATTTCCCACCATTACCCGCGCCCTACAACTAGCCGGAGGTATCACCCAAGCCGCAGACCTGCGACAGGTGCAACTGCGACGACCCCAGCGGGGAACCTCAGACCAAATCATCAATCTAAATCTGATGGAACTCCTGCAAACAGGTAATCTCAGCACGGATATCCGGCTTAGGGATGGGGATGTTATCTATATTCCCACCGCCACCGAAATTAACCCAGAAATGGGGCGACAAATTGCTAGGGCTAGTTTTGCTAACAACGAAGCCACCCTAATTGATATTGCTGTATCTGGAGAAGTGCGCCGCCCCGGTCCCTACACCATCCCCAGTCAGGGAGGACCAGGGGGAGTCGCTACCATTACCCAAGCCATTAAGCAAGCCGGAGGAATTCGGCTAATGGCTGATATCAGTCGGGTGCAAATTCGCCGCCTGACGGGCCAGGGACAAGAACAAATACTAGAAGTCAACCTAGAACCCATCCTAGACGGAGATAATCTGCAACAGGATATAGTTCTACAAAATGGCGATAGTATCTTCATCCCTGGGGTAGAAACTGCCAATCTGGAACAATTATCTAACCGCCGCGCGGCGAGTTTTGCAGCAGACCAAAGCGAACCTTTAAATATTGCTGTGATTGGGCAAGTATTTCGACCGGGACCTTATACTGTTACTGGCACTGCTCGCACGGGAGATGCTGGAGTCCCTGGGGCGGCGGGTGGTGGTAGCATCCCGACAGTTACCCGCGCTATTCAGGTGGCGGGAGGGGTTAAACCAGAGGCTGATATTCGACAGGTGGAAATTAGGCGATCTGATAGTCGTGGGAGTCGCCAAGTGATTACTATTAATCTTTGGGAATTACTGCAAAATGGTGATGCTACCCAGGACACAATATTACAGGAAGGGGATACGGTTTTTGTGCCTACAGCTACGGAGATTAACCCGGTGGAAATGGGGGCAATTGCTAACGCTAGTTTCTCCCCAAACAATATCCGTGTTAATGTAGTGGGGGAAGTGCAAAGGTCTGGAGTTGTTCAAATTCCGCCTAATACTCCCTTAAATGAGGCAATACTGACGGCCGGGGGGTTTACCTCTCGCGCCCATCAGTCCTCGGTGGAGTTGATTCGCTTTCGCCCTGATGGTACTGTGGAACAGCGCCGCCTACCAATAGATTTTACTCAGGGAGGTAATTCCCCTAATAATCCTCCTCTCCAAAATAATGATGTGGTGATTGTGGGGCGATCGACACTCGCTAGTATTTCGGATACAGTAGATACTATCATTGCGCCGTTAAATAGGGTGCGATCGCTTTTTGTAGTCCCCAGTGCGTTTATTGATATTTTCAGGAATTACTAAGTCCGTTTTATCGCCGATAAATTTATGTTCTCCATTACTAAAAAAAGCTCCCGACAACGCGAAATTTTGGAAATTGTTTTCAGCAACGGCTGGGACTATATGCGGGGTTTGCTAGTGGGGGATAAACCAGAAGAACCTCGGCTACCATCTCCTGATGTCCTACGGAATATTTTAATTGAATTGGGTCCGGTTTATGTGAAGTTAGGACAACTTTTATCGACTCGTCCTGATTTGCTACCGGGAAGATATGTTGATGCTTTAACCGATTTACAAGCTAATGTTCCCGCTGTAGCTTGGGGGGATATTGAAACTCAACTTAGACAACAGTTTTCTCAACCTTTAGACCAGATTTTTAGTCGGATTGAAACTGAGGCGGTGGCGGCGGCATCTATTGGACAAATTCATCGCGCTACGTTGAAAAATGGCGAAGAAGTTGCCTTGAAAGTACAGCGCCCAGGAATTTCTATTATTGTTGAACAGGATATTAAGTTAATTAAGTCCTTGGCGGATTTAGTGGCGATTACTGACTGGGGAGAAGATTATGATATTGTGGCGATCGCTGAGGAATTTACTAGCGCCTTAAAAGCCGAATTAGACTTTACCTCAGAAGCTGAATATACAGACAAATTGCGGCAAAATCTCTCCAAAACTCGATGGTTTGACCCCGCCAAGTTAATCATTCCCAAGGTTTACTGGGAATTTACAACTCCTAATTTACTGGTTTTAGAATGGTTAGATGGTGTGCCTTTATTGCTGTCAGAACCTTCTAAGAAACAGACAAATGAGGATGATCCACGCCGGGGAGAAATTACCAGTTTATTATTTCGTGCCTTTTTTCAGCAAATCTATTTAGATGGGTTTTTTCATGCGGACCCCCACCCAGGAAATCTATTTTATCTTAATGATGGACGGGTAGCTATTTTAGACTGTGGAATGGTGGGACGGCTAGACCCTCGGACTCAGCAAATTTTAACGGAAATGTTACTAGCAGTGGTGGATATAGATGCTAGACGCTGCGCCCAACTTACCTTAGAATTAGCAGAATCATCGGAATCTGTGCAACTGGGTCGCCTGACTAATGATTATGATAGTATGCTGAGACGATATTATAATCTGAGTCTGGCAGAAATTAATTTTAGTCAGGTATTCTATGAGATTTTGCAGATTTCTCGGAATAATAAAATTCGCCTCCCTAGTAATATGGGATTATATGCTAAAACTTTGGCGAATTTGGAGGGAGTCACCCGCAGTTTCAACCCGGAAGTTAATTTACTCAATGAAATTAAACCATTGATGACGGAGTTATTTCGCAATCAGTTGTTAGGAAATAACCCCCTAGAGACTCTGTTAAGGACAGCTTTAGATCTCAAAAGTTTATCATTGCGATCGCCTAGTCAAATTGAAATGTTTTTAGACCGCGTTACTTCGGAAACACTCAAATGGAATATTATAATCCCCGAATTAACTAGCCTGAAAAATAGCCTAAATGATGCAGCTAACCGCCTGTCTTTTAGTATTGTACTCGGTTCGTTAATTATGGGGGCGGCGATGATTTCAACTGGGGCAAAAACTCCCCAGTTGTCTCTGATTAGTAATATCCTCTTTGCGGCGGCTTCCCTGGTGGGGTTATGGCTGCTGGTGAGTGTATTGCGATCGGGAAATTTACGGTAAATTAACCTATAATAAGCCCCGATAGCGAATAAAAATTAACACCGCTGCCCAAGACCCCAAAGCCACCTTTAAGGCGACTAAAATATTCAGTAATGGCATAATGCCACCACTGACTAAACTCCCTAATTCCCCGTGGGGGAATTCTATACCAAACAGAGTAATTACCGACAATAAAATAAAGATGAGGACGGAAATTTTCTCCCAAATAGATGCCTGCCAACGCTGATAAATTCCCTGCATTAACTCCGGTGGAGAAGTGATCGCAATTAGACCGATCGCCGTCCCTCCGGCTACTCCGGCCGCAAAACCACCCCCAGGGCTAAGATGACCCCTAATGGCTAATTCAATACTCACCAAAGCCGCAATAGTTGCCCCTAGTCGCGCTAAAACAATGGAGGGTTGATCAGTAAATCGATATACTTTACTCAGGGGTTTCTCGTTGGCGAGTAAAAAATTACAGCCCATAATTGAGATAGTAAAAACCACTACCTCGAAGATGGTATCATATAGGCGATTTCTGAAAATGATGCCAGAAACCGCATTAGGTACACCACTATCTTGCACTACTACTTCCACAATGGAAGGACCCAACCATTCATCAATTGGGTTGGATATCAACAACATCTTGATATAAAGTATGACACCCACAGCGATATAAACCCATTTCATTAATGTTTCTCCCCAGATTCTGTTAAGTTAAAATAGTTTAAAATGGTTATGGATGATGTCAGTTCGGCTTCCATAATCTCATGGAGCCGTTTGATTCTAGTTGTGGTATAATAGGGTAAAGGTTCCGGTTCTGATGGTTCTGTAGTTTCTCCAGGTTTTGGTTGATTAGATTGGGTGGGGTATGGACTGGCAAATAGGGAATGTAAAGGCTGAATACAAGTGGCATGAATTTCCTTGGTGACTAAGGCATGATGTAACTCTTCTAAGTCCTTATAAGGTACTAATTCAACCCGCATATAATGTTGGCGAAAAATTAAGCGCAATTCATCGACAATTTTACCAAAAGGGCGATCGCTTTCCGGCAGTTGTAATTCCTCTTTTAGGACACCCAAACGCATGACCAAAGAAGAACGCACTGCCACGCCATACAGAGTAATTGCCAGCATCGTCCCCACTAATGCTTCAGTTAAGGCTACATCTGCAGCCCCTAAGATGGCATAAACCAAAGCAGCCACAGCACCCAATATACCACGAATTACTAAGGCATGATAGGGGTTAACTTGTAAAACTACCATGGCGGTGGCTAGAGGCATTAATGCCGTAATGAGATAGATAGTATTATCGTTCATCGTCACCTTCACTACTGGAACAGTAAGCTAATACATATCCTAAAACAGTATTCCAAATTGCCAAAGAGATAATGGCGAGAATGAGCAGGGGCCATTCGCTGGGAATTCTCAGTAATAGTCCGACAACTATGGTCATGGAACCCAAGGTATCAGAGACTGATAAACCATGTAGTTTGAATAATACTGAGCGATCGCCCACGAGGGGAAAGGTTCCCCAAAACCAAAAGACCACCCCAAGTAACATCAAAAGGTCACTGAATAAGTTAATCATGATTCACTTAGTTAATACATCACTCATGCGTCTAAGAATTTGAGCCAATAGCATTAAAGACGCATTCCCAACACTGAGAATAATTACCCCAACTACGCCAATCATCCAATCATCTCTTAAGACCGAGACAACTAGAATCATGATGGATGTTTTACTAGCAATACTAGAAAATGCTAACACCTTTTGCCAAATATTATCATCTTGGCAGGCTTCGTAAATAGGAATCATTAAAGCTACCAGCATCATCATTAAGATGGTGTTCATGAGTCAGGCCTCCTGCGACGTACCCAATGGACTTCATACCAGCCCTCTTGGTGATATTTTAAAACAATGGTTTTGGGGGTAAAGGTAATGATAAAGATATCTAAAAAAATTAAACCAGGTGTCCTTTGGGGTTTAACTCTTTCCATGGTGATATCTTCGTAATTATGGGGTTTTAAGATAATCTCAAAAGCCTCTATGTAGGCTTGAGGCACTGACTTAATCACTTCCCCAAAAGCCCGAAACCAGTCTTTCAAAGCCGCCTTAGAGGGCCGACGACCAGGTAATAGTAAACACACACTCACCCCGATAATGATATTAGCTAAACTCAGGTCAGCAGTAATCAGAAACCAAATAGCTAATCGCAGAATTAAGTTGAGAGATAGATATTTAATCATGCTATACTCACCGCAAAAACAAACCAAAACATCACTGTTAACATGATAGTCATTCCACCAATAATATGTTCCAACTTTTCCCAGTTTCTGGATAGGTTAACTTCCCAGTTTTTAAACAGCACAAAATAAGCCAACCATCCGCTACCTATAGTTACCAGGGATTTGACAATATTATCAATAGTATAAGCTGATTGATAATAGAAAAAGTTAGCCAAAATTAGCCCCCCCAGGAGAATTACCATGGCTGGCAATAGTCCCCGCTGCTTTGCCTCAGTTTCTGGGGTTTCTGGTAGTTGAGTATGGGGAATAAAGATGAATTTGGCAAAGTATATTGTGGTTCCTATGGCGGCTATATTTAGGATGATGTCTTGCCAAGATAACAGATTTTTAAAGGTGACCATTTTCGCCCCAAAACCTGCCAGTAAGGGGAAACCAGACACGGATAAACTAGCTATCAATAATGGTATCCAAACGGAGGTATTAATGGGCTGGGACTGTAGTTGCTTAAAGCTGCGACTGGGTAGGCTTCCAGCTATTAAGAATAAAGCTGATTTAACCAAGCCGTGGGTGAGGGCATAAAACCCAGCAACTACGGGGGCGGCGAGGACAAATCCTAATTGGGAAATGGTGCTAAAAGCTAGGGTTAGCTTGGTGTCTTTTTGAAAAACGGCATAAACTACGCCGAAAATGGCGGTGCTAATACCAAAGATTCTTAGCACTGGGTCAATCTCTGGTACAATGAGAGCGCAACGAATTAGGGGAAATACTCCGGCTTTGACTACGACTCCTGAGAGGAGGGCGGAAACGGGGGTTTCTGATTCGGAGTGGGTTAGCGGTAGCCATAACCCAGAGACAAACACGCCACCTTTGACTAATAGTGCCATTAGGATAAGGGCTATGGCTTCTGGAGGGGAAACCCGTAAGCCACTAAAGGCAAAGGAATGAGCGGCTTGGTAGACAAGACCGACCCCAATCAGATAGAATAGCATGGCGGTGTTGCTGACAAATAGATAGCGTAAGGCTATCCAAATGGAGCGATCGCTACGAGGATAGGAAATTAACAGGAAAACTGCGATTCCTAACACCTCTAGGGCTACATATATGCTAATAAAATCTTGACAAACAAATGTGGCATTAACACTGCCATGTAAAATGATAGCCTGGGCATAAAAAAAGGCGGATTTACCCCGGTTCCAACAGTAAAAAACCACTGCAGTTGTGACTAGGGCGTTGGTCAAGATAAAGTAGCCACTTTGTTGATCAACTAATAGTTGAACACCGAAGTTATCTAGTAGCTGGATTGATAAATCTGTATCATTTAACAGAACCTGCAACCCATAAGCTAGGGAACAAAGGGCTGTGAAAATGGCCAGATAGCGATCGAGTTTGGGGAGTAAATAGATACTGAACCCCATACACATTGGTAGTGCTATCAATGCGATCGTAATATTGGTCATGGGGTATTGTTCTTTTCGATCTCGTCGGTTTCTAGGGTGGGGTTATCGCGGGCTAACTTCATGACACCAACCAGCATTAATGCTTGGACGGAAAAGCCAATTACGATCGCCGTCAAAATCACCGCCTGTGGCACCGGGTCGGCATAAGTGCCATTATCTCCGGCATTACCGATAATCGGTGTAAAAAAGCCATCCCGTGAGGCGATGAGTACATAATAGGCGATTACCCCTGTACTCATCACATCCATGGAGATAATTTTCATCATCAGGTTCTTTTTGAGAATGATGCCGAAAAATCCGAACATCACGGAGGCGAATACTAACGACTCTAACACAATTATCTGTCAGCTAAAGGAGTTGATGAATTATATGTAAAGCATACACGATTTCGGCAAAAAACAAAACATCTTTTTAGGGATTTTGGCAAAATTTAGTTAGCCCAAATCTCGTGTTTTATTGTGTCCAAAATTTAGGAGATTTTCAACCACACAACTAGCCAAAATATAGCGGTTAAACTCAGGGTCATGACCCCCATCAGGTGGTCTAATTTTTCCCAAGTTTTGGGCAGGTTAATTAGGGAATTTTTGAAAATCAGAAAATAGGCTAACCAACCCACCCCAATAGTAGCTAAAGCCTTAGTAATCTTCTCGACGGAATAGGTGGACTCGTAATAGAGACTATTGGCACAAATTAAGGCAATAAACAGAATACCTATAGCGGGAAGTAATGCCAACTTGTGAGAGTCAAATTTTTCGGAATCGGCGGATTGTTGGTGGGGAATAAAGATAAATTTGGCAAAATATATCACGGTTCCGACTGAGGCAATATTGAGGGCGATATCTTCCCAAGTTGACAAGTCTTTAAAAACTAGAGCTTTGGCTGAAAAAATAGATAACAGCGGGAAACCAGATATAGATAAACTAGCCAGGAGTAGAATTAGCCAGAGAAAAGTATTAATGGGCTGTTGATGCAGTTGTTTAAAGTCGCGGCTGGGCAGGCTTCCTTCTATGAGGAATAAAGCGGATTTAACTAAGCCGTGACTGAGGGCATAAAAACTTCCGGCGACGGGGGCGACAATGATAAAACCTAATTGGGAAATACTGCTAAAAGCGAGGGTGCGTTTGGTGTCTTGTTCAAAAATGGCATAAATTGCACCTAACAAGGCGGCAGCTACCCCAAAGATGCTGAGAATTGGGCTAAATTCGGGTAGAATTAAGGCTAAACGTACTAAGGGAAAAACTCCGGCTTTGGTGACAATTCCTGAGAGAAGGGCGGAAACAGGGGTTTCTGATTCAGCATAGGTCATGGGTAGCCATAACCCTGAGACGAAGATACCACCCTTGGCTAATAAACCCATGAAGATAAGGGATATGGCCTCTGGGGAGGAACCCCGTAAGCCAGCAAAGCCAAAGGAATGATGGGCTTGGTAGACGAGGGCGACCCCTACTAGATAGAATAGCATGGCGGTATTGCTGACAAATAGATAGCGTAAACCTACCCAAATAGAGCGATCGCTGCGAGGATAAGCAATTAATAAAAAAACGCCTATTCCTAAGACTTCTAAAGCCACATATAGACTGATAAAGTCCTGGGAGATAAAAATGGAGTTAAGGCTGCTATGAACAATTAATATCTGAGTAAAAAACAACCCAGAAAGCCGGGACGACCAACAGTATAAAATCACCGCCATGGTGACTAGGGCGTTGGTCAATATCAAGTAGCCACTGGTTTGGTCAATGAATAGTTGAACACCAAAGTTATTCAGTAGTTGTATATTCAGGTTTGGGGGTTCCAAAATAACCCATAACCCGTAAGCAAAAGACATCAGGACAACGGCCATAGCCGAATAGCGATCTATTTTGGGGAATAGATAAATGCAAAATCCTACCAAAATTGGCAGTAATATCAAGACGATGGTGATATAGGTCATGGGTTGTTATGGTCATCCAGATAATTACTCACATCAGGTTCTTAGTGAGAATCTAATATTTGGATTATACATGAGTCAGACACCAAAATATTTATGGGTATGCTGTCTCCCATGTGATCAAAAAAAGAGGGGATCTGATCTAGTCAGAAACCCGCCTCTTAAATTAACTTCTATTGATTAGGTGACTGAAAACCTATTCACCCATCATGACTGGTTCCGGGCCAAAGGTCGGAAATACAGTTTTGCCATTATTTTCACTCGCCACCACGGGATGACCATAATAGGCATCAATAATCAGTTGCTTGAGATCCTCAATTAAGGGATAGCGAGGATTGGCCCCTGTACACTGATCATCAAAGGCTTGATCGGCGACTTCATCAACTTTAGCTAAAAACTCGGCTTCGCTTTCTTTAACGACTTCTTTCATGGCTTTAGGAATGCCTACCTGATGCTTGAGTTCTTCAATAGCCAAAATTAGGCGATCGATTTTTTCATCATCAGTATTTCCACCCAAATGCAAATAATCGGCTATCCGAGCATAACGCCATTTAGTGTTAGGATATTTGTATTGGGAGAAAGTGGCTTGTTTGAAGGGTGCATCAGTGGCATTGTAACGAATTACATGGCTAATCATCAAGGCATTCGCTAAACCGTGGGGAATGTGGAAAGTTCCGCCTAATTGGTGGGCAATAGAATGGCAAATGCCTAAGAAACCATTAGCAAAAGCCATCCCAGCCATGGTAGAGGCATAGTGCATTTTTTCCCTCGCTTTCGGGTCATTCGCGCCATTGTTATAGGAACTAGGTAGATACTTGAAAATCAGCCGAATGGCTTCTAAAGCCATGCCATTAGTGTATTCGGAAGCCAAGACGGAAACAAAGGCTTCTAAGGCGTGAGTTAAGGCATCAATACCGCCAAAAGATGTTAAACTTTTGGGCATATTTAACACCAATTCTGGGTCAACGATCGCAATATTAGGAGTCAAGGCATAATCTGCCAAAGGATACTTAATATTATTGCGGCGATCGGTAACCACAGCAAAGGGTGTCACCTCTGATCCAGTTCCCGAAGTAGTAGGAATTGCCACCATTAGTGCTTTTTCTCCCAGCGGCGGCAAATCATAGACCCGTTTACGGATATCCATAAATCGCATCGCCAAACCTTCAAACTCAATATCTGGATGTTCATACATGAGCCACATAATCTTAGCCGCATCCATAGGCGATCCACCACCAATGGCAATAATAACATCGGGTTCAAAGGTATTCATGAGAGTTAAACCCCGTTGTACGGTATCCAAAGACGGGTCAGGTTCAACATCATAAAAAACGTCATATTTAACCCCGATTTCTTCGAGGACTTCCTCAAGAGATGCGGTAATTCCTAAGTTAAACAAAGGCTTATCAGTGACAATAAAAGCCCGTTTTTTACCTGCCAACTCTCGCAAAGCGACGGGTAGGGAACCATACTTGAAATAGATTTTGGGAGGGACTCGGAACCACAGCATATTTTCCCGTCGTTCGGCGACGGTTTTAATATTTAACAGGTGAGTAGGTTCGACGTTTTCACTAATGGAATTACCGCCCCAAGTTCCACAACCCAGAGTTAAAGAAGGGTCAAGACGGAAATTATACAAATCTCCGATCGCCCCTTGAGATGAAGGGGTATTAATTAACACCCGCGCCGTTTGTACCTTACCCTCAAAGGCGTTAATATGAGCAGTATTATTAGGGGAAGTATACAAGGCAGCGGTGTGACCACGACCTCCCAACTGTACCAAACGTTCAGCCTTCAGAACCGCATCCTCAAAATCTTTCGCCCGATACATAACCAAAACCGGCGATAGTTTTTCATGGGCGAAGGGGTCATCATCATCAATTTCCGGTCGTTCCCCGATAATCACACGGGTATTATCAGGAAGATTTAGCCCAGCCATTCCTCCCAATTTATTAACAGTTTGACCGACAATTTCGGGGTTAAGATGACCGTCTACAAAAATGACGTTAGCCATGCGATCGGTTTCTTCTGGGGTGAGGAAATAAGCACCACGGCTGAGAAATTCCTCCCGCACCTGGTCATAAATAGAATCAACGACAATTACAGACTGTTCACTAGCACAAATCATGCCATTGTCAAAAGTCTTACTCAGGATAATCGAAGATACCGCCATTTTAATATGAGCAGAATCATCAATTAAAGCCGGAGTATTCCCCGCTCCAACACCTAAAGAGGGCCGCCCGGAAGAGTAAGCAGCCCGCACCATTCCCGGACCCCCTGTAGCGAGTATCAGTTTAATATCCTGATGCTGCATCAAGGCTTGAGATAGGGGAACTGTTGGTTCATCAATCCAACCAATAATATCTTCCGGCGCACCGGCTTCAACGGCTGCTTCCAGAATAATACGCGCCGCCTCATTAGTACATTTTTGGGCGCGGGGGTGGGGTGAAAATATAATCCCATTGCGAGTTTTTAGGGCAATTAAGGCCTTAAAAATAGCTGTAGAGGTGGGATTAGTAGTGGGGACAATACCTGCTAAGATGCCCACAGGTTCGGCGATTTTTTGGAATCCGAAGGATTTATCGGATTCAATAACACCACAGGTTTTGGTGTTTTTATACTTGTTGTAGATGATTTCTGAGGCGAAGTGATTTTTAATCACTTTATCCTCAACCACCCCCATACCTGTTTCTTCGACTGCTATTTTAGCTAGAGGTATACGCGCCGCATTAGCCGCTAGGGCAGCTTTCTTAAAAATGTAGTCTACCTGTTCTTGAGTGAAGCCAGAGAATTCTTGCTGGGCTGCTTTTACCCGCGCAATCAAGTTCTCTAATTCTTCGATATTGGTCACTCGGTTAACCATGAAAATACCTCAGATAGGACTATTGCCCAACTATGTACAGGGTCTTAGGCTGACCCATGCAGTACAGTAGTTGCTCAAAGATTTTGACTACCAGACAGTATAGCGCTTGTTCCTGATTTGTGTAGGTAGGACTTACTAAAACATCAAATTTGCGAGACTCCTCTACCCTTGATTATAGTAAAATGGTGTATCCGATGATACATCTTTCCTAAAGAATTAACTAAATTTTAACCTCCCATTAACTATCCAAATTGCGACATTCCCCAAGCCACCTAGTCATCAATTATCGATTATCCGGTAGGGGCGGGTTCCACGGTCAATCAAATTGACAACAAATAAGATTACTAAACCCGCCCCAAGCCACCTAGTCATCAATTATCGATTATCCGGTAGGGGCGGGTTCCACGGTCAATCAAATTGACAACAAATAAGATTACTAAACCCGCCCCAAGCCACCTAGTCATCAATTATCGATTATCCGGTAGGGGCGGGTTCCACGGTCAATGAAATTGACAAAAAATAAGATTACTAAACCCGCCCCAAGCCACCTAGTCATCAATTATCGATTATCCGGTAGGGGCGGGTTCCACGGTCAATGAAATTGACAAAAAATAAGATTACTAAACCCGCCCCACGCCACCTAGTAATCAATTATCAATTATCAATTATTTAGTTGTCATAGTATGGATACCATCCCAGTCGGAGGGTGGGGTATTTTGTAGATAATTGTGGGCGCGACCGATATGAATTTCGACGGCTCTATCATCCGATCGCATTTTTTTAGCCACTTCAAAATGCTGAATAGCTAAGGCAAAATCCCTGGCTAAATAAGCCTGTCGTCCCAGATTATAATATCCCAAAAACTCGACCCATTCATCATCTAAAGCCTGATTTTTTGAGCCAATCAACTCATAAATATTAACGGCATTATTTTTACCTTTAACCCGGACTTTATCCAACTCCCTAACCCAAATGCGATCGCCACACAAATTATAAGTCATTTCACTTAAAATAATATCACAGCCATACAATTTAGTAAGCTGTTCCAAGCGGGAACTCAAATTAACCCCATCGCCAATCACAGTATAATCCATCCGTTTTTGAGAGCCAATATTTCCCGATACTACTTCTCCCGAACTCATACCAATACCAATTTTAATTTGAGGTTCATTAGGTCGAGACTCATTAAAATCTTTCAACCGTTTTCGCATATCCAAAGCGGACTTAACCGCCATCCAAGCATGATTATCTCTGAGAGGAAGAGGCGCACCAAACACCGCCATAAGTGCATCTCCGATAAACTTATCCAAAGTTCCTTCATGGGAAAAAACGGCTTCCACCATAGTTTCAAAATATTGATTTAGCAACGCCACGACATCAGAGGCTTCCAAATTTTCAGTCAAGGTGGTATAGCCACGAATATCAGAAAATAGAATAGTTACTTCTTTCCTTTCCCCAATCATCAAAGCATCTTCTCCCAAAGCCATAACCCGTTCAGCCACCCCAGGAGTCATATAGCGATACATGGTAGTTTTCATACGTTTTTCGCGGCTAATATCTTCCAAAACCACCAAACCACCCCGGACACCACCTTCTGGGTTAGTCAAAGGATTAACAGTTAAATTAATGCTACGTTCTAGCTGTCGAATTTCGGAAGCGATCGCCTGATTATCAGCCAAAGCATTGCCGTCTAAAAGCCTATATTCTTGACCCCAAACATGATAAATATCTGGTTTTTTCGCATCAGGAACCACCAAAATAGGAATGGGTGTTTTATCTCCAAATTCCCTAACTATCATTTCCACTAATCCCACAGTTAAACTTTGTTCCGGGACAAAATGGCGGGCGGCAAATTTGAGACTATCCTCAAGACGCAATTGCAAATTTTCAATAGGAAGAACATCCCAGATATATTGTCCGCTAAGTTGCTCTTCCCAATATTCGCGAATTTGTCGATGGCGGGGACGGTGACGGGGACAGCCGAGCAATTCCAAAGCAGCATCATTAATGGTAACAATGCGACCTTGTAAATCCGTAGAAATAACCACATCTGAGAGACTTTGGAGAATATCTTTTTGATACTGTTTCTCCACCATGACATTCTCAAAAAGTTGGGCATTTTGTAAAGCAATACCCGCCTGAGCATTAAAAGCCCGCAGAAATTCCTCATCGGAATCAGTGAAACTGCCTTTATGTTTATTGATTAACTGAGTGACACCGATCAGCTCACCTTTAGCGTTGTAAACTGGCATACAGAGAATATTACGAGTGCGATAGCCAGTTTTGCGATCGGTGGTCGGGTCAAAGCGAGGGTCTGCATAAGCATTGGTAATATTTAGCACTTGACCTGTGGAAGCCACATAACCCGCAATTCCCTTATTAGCCGGAATGCGAATTTCCATCATGGTTTTACCATCAGCCTTAGCCACTTTAGTCCAGAGTTCCTCGGTTTCTTTTTTGAGTAGGAAAATGGTACTGCGATCGGCTTGCATTAGGTCTCTGGCCTGTTCCATTACGGATAATAAAGTAGTTTCGAGATCTAAACTCTGACCGAGGGTAGTGGTAGCTTTGAGGAGGGCTGCTACACCTCGCTGGTTACGGGCGGCGACAAAAAACGATTGGCAGCTTTCGAGGATAATACCAATAGAATCAGCAAAGGAGCGAAATTGCTGTTCGTCTTCCTCGGTAAAAGGGCGATCGCCTGCTTTATTGAGGAGTCGCACCACCGCCACCGCTTCTTGAGGATTTTGGGTGCTAAAAATAGGCATACAGAGAATGCTACGCGCTTCGTACCCATGAGGTTGGTCAATAGCGGGGTCGAATAGTTCATGGGTTTGAGCATCGGTGATATTGAGGGCTTCTCCGGTACAGGCGACATGGCCGAGAATACCCACATCCATGGGTAGGCGAATTTCCTCGGTATGTTTAGCGTCGGAGTTACCCTCGCCGTCAGTAGAGTTGGTTTCGGGAGAGGTTTTGTACCAAAGCTGACCCTTGTTGCGATTAATTAAAAAAATGGTAGTGCGATCGGCTTCTAGGATTTGTCCGATTTTGAGAGTAAAGGCATCGAGAAGCTGTTCGAGGAGGGTTTCGATCGCTTCATTGTTAATCAGTTCGATAGCTCGGAGAAATTGTTGAAATTCTGCGGTAATGAAATCGAGAATACAAATAAACTCTCCCATTGGCAGATTTTTCACACGATCTGCCAACAAGCCCATGCGATTAACTTGAGTCAATGTAGCCAGAATGCTACCTGCGTGGGAAACTGTCATGGGTCGGGGTTAAATTGACAAAGGACTCCATCTGAACGGTTTATCCCCCGATTCAGTAGCCTCAAAAGGAAGAAGCAAGGAACAGCGATAATCTATTCCTTGTCTCAAGTCTACGGGTTTCCTTTCAACTAAGCAACAGAGGGCAGTGATTCACGAGCCAAAATATTTTGATAATAGCGCCTCAGTTGGCTAGTAGCAGCAGCCCACCCCCAGCGTTCGGCTTCTAATCGGGCATTTTGTCGCAACAGTTCCCGCTCATCACTATGGGATAATAGTCTACTGGTGGCTTTGATGGCTCCTTGTTCATCCTGGGGGTCAAACAGATAGCCATTTACTCCGTCAGTGACAATATCAGGAATTCCCCCAGACCGCGCGGCAACTACGGGGGTTCCTGCCGCCATAGCTTCGAGGAGGACTAAACCTAGGGTTTCTGTCCGGGAAGGGAAAATAAAGGCATCAGCGCAGGCGTAAGCGGCCGCTAATTGCTCTCCCCGCAGATAACCGACGAAGTTGGTGGGAGTTCCGGCAAAATGCTGTTCTAGGTTTTCCCGGTTCGGACCATCTCCGACTAGGGCGAGACGGGCGTTGGGTATTGCTGCTAGAATAGGTTTAATGCGATCGATTTCTTTTTCGGCTCCTAGTCTGCCTACATACAACAGTAGGGTATCGTCTGGGTTTCCCATACTGAGGCGATCGCGCATTTCTTTAGTGGCTTTATGGGGTTGGAACATTTCTGTATCCACCCCCCTCTGCCATAGGTCTACCCGTTCAATGCCATGATTGCGTAACTCCTCAACCATTGCTGTGGAGGTACACAGGTTTAACATAGCCTGATTATGGGCTGTACGCAATAACCCCCACAGGAATTCCTCTAGCATTCCTAAGCCGTAGTGGTGCAGGTATTGGGGTAGATGGGTATGGTAGGAGGCTACTAACCCGACGTTGAGTTTTTTACCATAATACAGGCCACTTAATCCCAATACGGCTGGGTTGGCTACATGGATAATATCTGGTTTAAATTCCGCTAATTTTGCCCCAATTCCCGGATGAGGAAGACCGATTTTGAGTTCAGGATACATGGGGAGAGGAAATCCCTCTACACCGTAGATTTGACAGCCTTTATATTCGGTTAATCCACCTTCTGGAGAAACTATTAGCACCTCATCACCTAGGCGATTTAGTTGTTCGGCGGTATGACATAAACGGGTGACAATCCCATCTATTTTCGGTAAAAATGTTTCAGTAAAAAGGGCGATTCTCATAAAAAGTTAGCGCGGCTTGTCAAATATTTTGGAAGGGTTTAGAGACCATAAAAAAACCAGTCTTTTCGACTCAAGTAATCACCAGTGTATAATTAACCCATTTTTAGTTATCTGAGGTAACGGGTTGATTATTGTTGGCGGCTGGTGTGGTAGTGGGTGATAACAGTCGATACTTCAGCAGGAAGCCAAAATATGCGAACAGGACAATGATGGCTGTGCCAATGCCGACAGGACTAGGAACCCAGAAAATGGCTTCTAGTCGGTTAATCTCCCCAGGTTGGAGAGTCCATACTACCAACTTGCCGTTTTCTTCTGTGGTCGGGTTGGAGTCAGAGTCGGGGTTGCCGTCAGCTATCACCCGCGCTCCCCAAGGGGTAATCAGCCTAAATTCTAGGTCGATCAGGTTTTCGGCCCCAACAATAACGTTATCCTCGCTGGCTACTAGGGCTAGGGATGTTAGGTCTAATTCTAGGTTAATCCGATTACGCAGAGCAAATATTAAGTTATTTTGCTTTAAACGCAAATCTGAGGCAAATTGTGGTAGTTGCCCTTCTGTAGCCGGAAGCGATCGGCTAGAGGGGGGAGTGATGGGGTTAAAAAAGGCGCTAAATTTTTTCTGTAAATCTGCCCCATTGTAAAAGGGGATAGTAACTTCAATCTCCTGATTGGACAATTGTTTAGCTTTACCGTTGAGAAGTTTGGCGCGACGACGTAGACTCGGAAGCCACTCATCTAAAGCGTCTGACCCTAAGTTAGTCACTTCTTCGGCTAACCGGATATGCTGGACAATTTTGCCGTGGGTCTGATCAGAAAATTCAATCCCTATATCGGAGTGAACACATCCCCCCAGCATCAGGGAAACTAAACCCATGATGATCAGAACTCGCAATCGTTTCAACATCCCTATTTGCCTCACCAGAACATCGGCTGCTCATCTGTTTCTCCTCTTCTCATCAAACCCGATCGCCAAACCATTGTCAATTGCTGAGGGGTTAATTTTTAATTCCTGTGGTAGCAATGCCTCGGATGAACTGTCGCTGACCCAACAGGAATAAGATCACCACGGGGACAGTGGCAATAACTACGGCGGCCATTAGTAGTTGCCAACTGCTGGTAAACTGTTCCTGAAATTCGGCTAAAGCTAGTTGTACGGTTCTTAACTCGGGTCGGGTGGTAAATACTAAGGGCTTGAATAAATCATTCCATTCGCCAATGAAGGTAAATAGAAACAGGGTTACCAGGGCGGGACGGGCTAGGGGTAGCATGATCTGGGTGAGAATTTGCCAGCGGTTGGCCCCGTCAATGGTGGCCGCTTCCTCTAAGGCTAAGGGAATGGTGATGAAATATTGGCGTAACAGAAAAATCCCGAAGCCATTGACGGCTGTGGGTAGGATTAAGGCCCAGTAGGAGTTGAGTAAATGACCCCATTTGAGGACGAGAAAAATGGGAACTACTAACAATTGAAAGGGAATTACCAAGGTCGCCAAGACTACTAAGACGATCGCCTGTCGGCCGCGAAATTTGAGTCGCGCTAGGGCATAACCCGCTAGGGCTGAGGTGATCACCTGAAAGGCGGTTACAGATAAGGCGACAAAGGTGGAATTAGCGAAGGCTAACAGAAAGCTACCCCGCTGCCATGCCTGTTGGTAGTTTGCCAGGGTAAGCTGAGAACTATCGGCGGCGCTAGGTTCTGATAGGGAGGTGAACACTACGATCACTAGGGGCAGCAGGACAATTCCCGCCCCCACCAGTAACAACAACAGGGTTAGCACCTGAAAAAAAGTATTCCAGTTTACAGATTTTTTCATAAAGTTGAGTTACAGAGCGATCGAAAATTGGATTAAGATAAACTTATCAAAAATGCCATGATTATTAAGTTTAACTGGGTGTGTCAGGAACTAATCTTAGAAAATACGACAAAGTTGGTCAATTCCTGGAATAAATAGATAAAGTAAACTATAAAGATCCTAATGCTTGCTGATGCTAAAGGCCATTGAGTGAGTCAGATGCCATAATTCTGTATCTGGATTCTCAGTGTAATGGCCATTGATGGGGGAAGCAAGCCATAAAAATAGCAGAATTTTGACCCCCACTGTACGGTCAGGCAGATCGAAACAGGTTCTCGGACATGAGAGCAAAACGCTTGGGGAGATATCTACCTCTGGATATCTGGCTTTCGAGTTGGATGTGTAAGTGATATCAGTGAACCAAGAATTCCACTGCTAATAAGGGTGGGAGTGTCAAGAACAGCTCATTTGTTTGTTACCAGGAGAAATTTAATTTATGCCACAGCTTGAAACAATTGCTGAACTAGACTTTCAGAACGAAACCTATAAAGATGCCTATAGCCGGATTAATGCGATCGTAATTGAAGGTGAGCAAGAAGCATATGATAATTACATCAAACTGGGTGAAATGCTGCCGGAAGAACGGGAAGAGTTGATTCGTCTGTCGAAAATGGAAAAGCGTCACATGAAAGGGTTTCAGGCTTGTGGTCGCAACCTGGAAGTTAGCCCCGACATGGACTTTGGCCGTGAGTTCTTTGCTCAACTGCATGGTAACTTCCAAAAGGCGGCGGCTGAAGGTAAGTTGGTCACTTGTTTGCTGATCCAATCTTTAATTATTGAAAGTTTTGCGATCGCTGCTTACAACATCTATATCCCGGTGGCTGATCCCTTTGCTCGCAAAATTACCGAAGGCGTGGTTAAAGATGAGTACGAGCATCTGAACTTTGGCGAGGAGTGGCTGAAAGCTCACTTTGAAGAGTCCAAAGCTGAATTAGAAGAAGCTAACCGCCAAAACTTACCCCTGGTCTGGAAAATGCTTAACCAGGTGGAAAAAGATGCCAGTATCCTGGGAATGGAGAAAGAAGCCTTAATTGAGGACTTCATGATTGCCTATGGGGAAGCTCTGAGCAATATTGGTTTCACTACCCGCGATATTATGCGGATGTCTGCTTATGGCTTGGCAGGAGTTTAACTTAGTCAGGTTGAGATTTTGAACAAAAACGGTCGGTGCTGTCGGTGCTGTCGGTGAGCGCAGCCGAACCGCTGAACAGGTGGCGGTCTGCGATCGCCACGGTCTTAATCGTCATAGCCTGATCCTCTGAGCAACAAATCCCAGCCCTAGAGCGTTTAATCCACGCAACAGCTAAACGTCCTGTCGTGAAATACCCGTCCATCGATAGGATATTCTACAAGTTCCCTAGCTACTACCGCAGAGCGGCCATCAGCGCCATTGGGCAGGTCAGCATCAAAACTGGCTTACGATGGGTCTAGGATGGTGAAACGAGACTCAAAAAACTATGCTCTGGCTGTATTTTCCCATGGGAAGCGCTATAACTGCGACCTGAATGGAAGTCAAGATATTGCCGAGAGGAATGCTGAAGCTCACTCGCAGAAATGACGGTGAGGAGGGCTCGCGCAAATGTTCTGGAGGTTCGCCTAGAAGCTGGGCTTGTTTGTGTGATATTTGGACTCAGGCGAGTCCGGGATTACCATAAGACACTCCCACCTCGCGCCCTCGCAGGTGGGGAGGGCTTCATTCTGAATTGCTGGCACTATGGGCAGGTTGGTGATGAGATTAAGGATAAAGTCACAAGCCAACCTGCTCCTTTGCAGGTAAAATTAATTTCTATATCCGGCATCGACTCCCATATTTTTGCCGGGAGATCGGTAAATAGAATAGCCTCCCCCAAGAGGATGTTAACTAAAAATAACTAAATAACTCAATCGAATCATGTTTGGTCTCATCGGTCATCTTACCAGTTTGGAACACGCCCAGGTTGTGGCTCGGGATTTGGGTTATGCAGAATATGCTGATCAAGGTCTGGATTTTTGGTGCAGCGCACCACCCGTAATTGTTGAGGATCTTAAGGTAACAAGTATTACGGGTCAGGTAATTGAGGGTAGGTATGTAGAGTCTTGCTTCTTACCCGAAATGTTGGCTACTAACCGCATGAAAGCTGCTACTCGCAAAATTATTAATGCTATGGCTCATGCTCAAAAAAATGGCATTAATATTACGGCTTTGGGGGGGTTTTCTTCGATTATTTTGGAGAGATTTAATTTGGATCAACTGGGTAGAATTCGCAACATTAAGTTAGAGTTTGAGCGCTTCACTACCGGAAACACACACACGGCTTATATTATTTGCCGTCAAGTTGAACAAGCCGCACCGAAATTAGGAATAGATTTATCTAAGGCTACTGTGGCGGTTTGTGGTGCTACCGGAGATATTGGGAGTGCGGTTTGTCGGTGGCTAAATGGCAGACTTGATGTGGCTGAAATACTATTGATTGCTCGCGATCGCCAAAGACTCCAAAACCTCCAAGCTGAATTGGGACGGGGTAAAATTATGGCCTTAGATGAAGCATTACCCAAGGCTGATATTGTGGTTTGGGTCGCTAGTATGCCCCAGGGGGTGGAAATTGACCCGGAGGTTTTGAAAAAACCCTGTTTGTTGATTGATGGCGGCTATCCTAAAAATATGGCAACTAAGTTTCAAAGTCCCGGTGTTCATGTCCTGTCTGGGGGCATTGTGGAACACGCTTTAGATATTGACTGGAAAATCATGAAAATTGTCAATATGAATGTTCCCGGTCGCCAGCTATTCGCCTGTTTTGCGGAATCTATGTTATTGGAGTTTGAGGCTATATATACCAATTTTTCTTGGGGCCGAAATCAAATCACTTTGGATAAAATGGATATGATTGGTCGGATGTCTATTAAACATGGTTTTAAGCCACTGATGTTATAATTCTTTCCCCCTCCTCACCCGCTATTCTCAAACTCTGTTGATCTGGCAATTTCGGGTGAGGATCTGATTATTACTTGTGGCTTTTTGGGGGAATGCACAAAATATGGTTTTTGTCAAGGGTGATAAAAATAGTGGGGGCATTTTCCTCAAAAACTCGTGCATCGTGAATTTTATTTTTTGCTGGCAGAATAACTTTAACCGCGAGATAATCAGGGTTTCCGGCTGTATTTTTGCATATAGGCACAGTAAGCCCTTGGGTGCAATTTCTCCCAGCTTACCACAACCCCTATAATCTCGTCAACTTTTTGCGAGGAATTGGCAATAAAATTGTATTAATTCTTAACAATCTTTGGAAAAAAAAATATATTTGGTTGTATCAATTAGCAAAACTTATATAAAATGCCACAAGCAGGGGGAGGGGGTGGGGCAGTTCATTAACGGTAGAACCCGCCCCGATAGTTGAGAATTAAAGGGTTAATCTCTCATTTTTTCAGACCAAACGCGAGTGGGAAGACCCCAAACATAGATAAATCCTTCGGCGGCTTTGTGGTCAAATACATCTTCAGAGCCGTAAGTAGCCAGGTCAAGGCTGTAGAGGGATTTGTCAGACTTGCGGCCGACAATGTTGCAATTGCCTTTAAACAGTTTTACCCGTACAGTGCCGCTGACCCGTTCTTGAGTTTGTTTGATAAAGGCATCGATCGCACCTTTGAGGGGACTAAACCAGAGGCCATTATAGACAATTTGGCTATAGGTTTCCTCAATGCCGCGTTTATAGCGGGTGACATCAGAAGTGAGAACCAGACTTTCAAGATCTCGGTGAGCCTGAATGAGTACAACCATGGCAGGGGATTCGTAAACTTCCCGAGATTTAATGCCTACCAAACGATTCTCGATCATATCAATGCGTCCGATACCGTGGTTTCCGGCGATCGCATTTAAGCGAGAGATCAGGTCAACCCCGTTGAGTGCTTCCCCATTGAGGCTAACAGGAATGCCAGCTTGGAAGCCAATTTCTACATATTCGGGCTCGTTAGGAGTATCAGCGATCGCTTTAGTCATCCCATAAATATCCTCTGGGGGTTCAACCCAGGGATCTTCGAGTGGTCCAGCTTCGATCGCCATACCAAGCAAGTTGCGATCGAGACTGTAGGGGGAAGACTTTTTAACCGGGAAGGAAATGCCACATTTTTCCCCATAGGCGATCGTCTCTTCCCGACTCATACCCCACTCCCTAGCCGGAGCCAAAATCTTAATATTAGGGTTGAGAGCGCCGATAGACACATCAAAGCGGACCTGATCATTGCCTTTTCCCGTGCAACCGTGAGCGATCGCGTCTGCTCCGTATTTTTCGGCAACTTCCACCAAAATCTGAGCAATCAAAGGACGTGCTAAAGCCGTAGCCAGGGGATAGCGATTCTCATACAAAGCATTGGCTTGAATAGCCGGAAAAGCAAATTCCTGGACAAATCGCTGTTGTACATCAATCACTAAAGACTCACTCGCGCCAGAGTCGAGGGCCTTTTGTTTCACTGGTCCTAGTTCATCACCTTGTCCCAAGTCAACCGCCACAGTAATTACTTCAGCTACCCCAAACTCGTTTTTGAGGTAAGGAATACAGACGGAGGTATCTACACCACCAGAGTAGGCAAGTACAGCTTTTTCAGCGCGACCCATAATCTACCAAAGCTCCTAGACAACAAACATTTCATTATCACCCCAATCGCCACGATTTAACAGTGAACGGGTAACAATTAGGTTATAGTTTCAGAGCATCGCCAACTGTCCCCCAAAATCTATGTTTTTTAGCGTTGTTATCCCCACCTATAACCGTTTACCGATTTTACAGAAGTGTCTGAGAGCATTAGAAAATCAAGCCTATAGCGCCGCCGTGACGGGTTTAGAGGTGGTGTTAGTCGATGATGGTTCCACTGATGGGACTGTGGAATGGTTGGCCACTCATCAGGGCGCATTTCCCCATCTTCGCATTTACCAGCAAGACCACCAGGGACCGGCGGCGGCGCGAAATTTGGGAGTTGAACAGGCTAGGGGAGAGATTATTGTTTTTATCGATAGTGATTTGGTGGTAACTGATAGCTTTCTGGAGGCTCACGCTAGGGCATTAATTGCCAACTCTCAAAAAAGCGATCGCATCTTTACCTATGGTCGAGTTGTCAATACCTGCAATTTTGAACATCCCACCACAGAACCCTATAAAATTACCGATTTTTCCGCCGCTTATTTTGCTACTGGAAATGTGGCGATCGCCCGCCATTGGTTAATCGAAGCCGGATTATTTGACCCTCAATTTCAGCTTTATGGTTGGGAAGACCTCGAACTAGGAGTTAGGCTAAAAAAATTAGGTTTAAAATTAATCAAATGCCCCGCCGCCGTCGGATATCATTGGCATCCACCCTTTAGCTTAGAACAAATACCCGCCCTAATTGAAAAGGAAAAACAAAGGGGCAGAATGGGGGTAGTTTTCTACCAAAAACATCCTACATGGTCAGTAAAAATGATGATTCAAATGACAATTTTGCATCGGATACTCTGGGGGATTTTATCCCTCAGAGGTCAACTTAATGAAAGGACAATGGCGCATTTTTTACAGTGGTTAATTAATCGTGGTCAGTCTCAATTAGCCTTAGAAATTTCTCGGATTTTTTTGAATTGGTATAATGTGCAAGCCGTACAACAATATTGGGCCACCCGAGAGCATACTTAATTAAATATTTGCCAGCTTGGTTCACTATTGACCTACACATGGTATAATAGCCAAAACTATAGGTTCTAGTGGGGAACAGCCACTAGGAGTAATGGGGAAAGTTCGGTGTAAATCCGGCACTGTCCCGCAACTGTAATCAGATTTAAGGCAAATTTTTCCACCCAATCTGTGAGTCAGGATGCCCGCCTATAGTTATTTCTCACTCACAAATCTGCGAGGTACAGATGAGCAAAAATCATCGAATGATACACCTAATCGCCATGATTGGGTTAACATTTTATTTGGTAATAGGTGCAGCCACTCCAGCTCAAGCAATGCACATTATGGAAGGTTTTTTACCTATTACCTGGGCGGTTTTTTGGTGGGTGTTAATCATCCCTTTCTGGGTAATTGGTTTACAAAAACTCACCAAAATCACCCAAAAAAACCCCGAATTAAAGCTATTAATTGCCCTAGCCGGAGCCTTTACTTTTGTCCTGTCAGCCCTGAAAATACCCTCAGTGACAGGGAGTTGTTCTCACCCCACCGGAACCGGATTAGGAGTTGTTTTATTCGGACCGTCAGTGATGACAGTTTTAGGCAGTTTAGTTCTACTTTTCCAAGCCGTATTACTCGCTCACGGCGGTTTAACTACCCTGGGAGCCAATGTATTTTCCATGGCAATTGTCGGCCCTTGGGTCGCCTATGGCATTTACCAACTATTCTGCCAATTTAACCAACAAAAACTAGGTATTTTCTTCGCAGCAGCCTTGGGAAGTTTAGCCACTTATTTAATTACCTCCATACAGTTAGCCGTAGCTTTTCCGGCTGCTTCTGGGGGGGTTATCGCTTCCTTTATCAAATTTGCGGGGATTTTTGCAGTCACTCAAATTCCCCTATCAATTAGTGAGGGACTATTAACGCTGGTAGTTTGGAATTGGCTAGAGTCCTACGCCTCAGAAGAACTGCAAACCTTGAAAATTGGGAAAGCTAATAGCTAAGTAAAATAATCATGACACCAACTTCTGATCAACCCGTCAAAAATCGCAATTTATGGATGATTTTAGCCGTCGTTATTTTATCCATAACGCCACTAATTTTTATCCGAGGAGATTATGAGGGAGCCGATGAACAAGCCGAAAATCTCATCGGCGAAATTCAACCCAATTATCAACCCTGGTTTGAACCTATCTTAGAAGTTCCCAGTGGCGAAATTGAGAGCCTGTTATTTGTTTCTCAAGCCGCCATTGGTGCGGGTATCGTGGGCTATGTGATTGGCTTATATAAAGGTCGTCAACAAGGCAAAAATCGCTCATCCTAAATGCACCATCAAATTGATGCGATCGCCTATACCAATCGGTTAAGGTATTTACCCTCTGAACATAAGTTAACCTTTGCCGCCACCCTGTTTTGTCTCAGTTTGGCGGCTCCCCCCCTCCTGCAAATATTGATCACCATTTGGGTGACAATTTGGGTTGTGATTTACGCTAAAATCCCCCTAGGAATTTATCTGAAATTGCAAGCCATCCCCTTTAGTTTTTGGTTAACTAGCATTCCCGCCTTACTATTGGGGGTGGTTAATTCAGCTAATCTCGAATTAATTAAAACTGATATTATCTGGGGATTTAACCTAGGGGATATCTTGATATATTTCAGTAATCAAGGAATGCAACAAGCTGGGTTTTTGCTAACTCGCTCTCTAGTGTTAACCTCCTGTATGTATTTTATTTTACTCACTACCCCCCTAGTGGAAATCATTAGAATTTTCCGTAAGATTGGCTGTCCGAGTTTAATCACAGAATTATTAATGTTAATGTATCGGTTTATTTTTATGTTAACTGAAACCGCTAGTCAATTATTAATCGCTCAACAGGTTCGCATCGGTTATGGTGACTGGAAAACTACCATTCGCAGTTTAGGAATTGTCACCAGTCAACTACTCCAACAAACCCTAGAAAATTATCGACAAATTTGTTTAGGATTAACCGCGCGGGGGTTTAACGGAGAGTTGCGGGTTTGGTCGGTTTATCGCCACCAACCTAACCCTCGATATACCTGGGAAGGATGTTGTGGTTGTCTACTATTGTTGGTGAGTATTGGATGGTTTTATGTCCTCGGAATTTGAGTTACTAGAATTTGAGAATGTTCAGTATACTTACCCCGGTAGTCAGCAGCCAACCCTGGAAAATATCACTTGTCAATTTGGTAGATATCAGCGTTATGCTGTCATTGGACGTAATGGCTGCGGAAAAACTACCTTATTTCGATTAGCTAATGGGTTATATCGTCCCCAGTCAGGGGTGATTAGTTGGCGAGGTCAACCGCTACAATATAAAAGGCGATCGTTGAATCAATTGCGCCAAAATGTGGGTTTAGTATTCCAAAATCCTGAACAGCAGTTAGTAGCCACTACCGTGTCAGAGGATATTTCCTATGGCTTGTGTAACTTGGGTTTATCTACCTCAGAAATTGCTCAAAGGGTGCGCCAAATTTTGGCTGAATTTGATTTAGTCAGTTTGGCGGATTTCCCGATTAATTATCTGAGTTTGGGGCAGAAAAAAAGGGTGTCAATTGCTGATATAATGGTGTTGCAGCCACAATTATTATTTTTGGATGAACCTACGGCTTATCTTGACTCTTATCAAGTTACTAACTTTCACGGCTTATTAAATCAGATTCAACAGCAAGGAACTACTCTAGTTATCGCTACTCATAATTTGGATTTTGTGGAAGCATGGGCGGATTGGGTTTTGGTACTTGATGGCGGAAAACTGGCTTGTCAAGGTACACCAAAAGCCGTTTTTAGTCAAGGTCAACAACTCCAAGATTTAGGTTTGGGGGTTCCTTTAGTGGGGGATTTAATCAATTGGTTACAAGCTGAGAATATGGCTTTATCGGAAACACAGTTAAATCAGATTCAGCAACAGATACGCGATCGCTATTGGCGCTCAAATTCTTAATTTGGTTAAAATTGGCTGGGTAGTGGTAATCCGATTTGAGCATGGTTTAATAATGCTTCTACTGCTTGACGGTTGAGGGGACGGAAGAAAAAATAACCCTGTCCATATTTGCAATTAAACTTCTGTAAATGGTGGAGTTGTTCGGCGGTTTCAATACCTTCGGCGATCGCATCCATCTTCAGACTTTCAGCCAAAGCCACAATGACCCGGACAATTTCCCGCTTATCCTCGCCTTCGGGAATTTGACTGACAAATGAGCGGTCAATTTTGAGGATATCTACTGGGAATTTATGCAGATAACCCAACGAACAGTAACCTGTACCAAAATCATCAATACAAATTTTGATTTGTTGTTGTTTGAGTTGTTGTAAAGTGGCGATCGCTAATTCTGGGTCGTTCATAATTGCCGTTTCTGTAATCTCTAATTTTAACTCCGAACCCGCCACCCCCGTCTCAACTAAAATATTGCTAATACGCCGCCCCAAATCATTCGTAAATTGCTGAGAAGACAGGTTAACACTCATCATCAGATTAGAATAAACCGCAAACTTATCTTTCCATTCGCTTAACTGAAAACAAGCCTGTCGCAATACCCATTCCCCAATATCAACAATTAAACCCGCCTCCTCAGCTATCGGGATAAACTCAGCCGGAGATATCAAACCCTCTTGGGGGTGGTCCCAACGCAATAAAGCCTCAAATCCTGCAATAGTCCCCGTCGATAGTTCAATAATTGGTTGATAGTTCAGTTCAAACTGTTGTTCTTGTAACGCTAAACGTAGCTGGGTTTGCAGGTATAAGCGCCGTAGGGCGTTCGTTCGCATCGTTGAGTCAAAAACCACATAACAACCTTTTCCTTGCCTTTTAGCGCGATACATAGCCGTATCTGCATCTCTCAAGACCTCTGGAGAACTTTCATAGTTAGAGTTGTTACCCTCAACAATACCAATACTCGCACCCGTAAAAATCTGATTGTCTCCTAGGAATATCGGCAATTTTAAGGCTTCCTGAATCCTCTCCGCCACATCGATCGCCTCTTGAATATCCGTAATATTTTCTAATAAAATCGTGAACTCATCCCCTCCCAATCGTGCTAGGATATGTGAATCCACACAATCTGTAAGCCGTTTACTAATCTCGATTAGCAGTTGGTCGCCGATGGCGTGTCCGAGACTATCATTAATAAATTGGAAGCCATCTAGGTCTAAGAACAGAATAGCAAATTGATAATTATCTAGGGTCTTACATTTCCTAAGAGAATCATTTAATTTATCTAGGAAAAATGCCCGATTCCATAAATCCGTCAGAGAGTCATGGGAGGCGCTATGACGCAGTTTAGCTTCCGTTTCTTTCAGGTGGGTAATTTCCATAATTGACCCTTCATAGTAAAGCACACGGTCATGGCGATCGCTATAAAGAGCCCGCGCATTTTGCCAGATCCAAATTGATTGACCATCTCGCCGATAAACTTGGGCTTCAAAATTAGAAACTGAACCCTTAGTTTGCAGAAGATTAATAAACCTATTATAGGTTTCCGGATCAGCATAAACACTTTTAATTTGCTTCCCCCTAACCAACAGTTGTTGTTGAGACTCATAGCCAAAGATTTTAGCCAAAGCCGGGTTAGCACTAATATACTTTCCTTGTAGGTCAATTTGAAAAATTCCCTCTAAGGCATTTTCAAAAATATCTCGATATTTCTCCTCCGCTTGCTTCCGTTGAAATACCGAACCCAATTGCATAGCCACCGAAGACACCAGTTTAACTAAGCGATTATCTTGTTCCCTCGGGGTTGACATCAAAAACACTAACACCGCCAACACCCGATCATCTGCTAAAATAGGCACACCCAACCCCGCTTTAAACCCATATTTTTTAATCAGAGAATAGCGGGAGAAATTCGCCTGGGATTCCTCAGAAATATCTCGATCCCATTCCGGTTCTTGACTAGCCCATACCCGACCGGCTAAACCATCATTTACACCCAGTAAAAATTGTTTACTCTCTTCATAAAAACCCGCGAAATCCGGCTTTTCTTGATAGCTAACTAAACTATATTCCAGATGGGTTTGTTCAGGGTGAGGAATCCATGCTTCCCCAAATTCCCAGTTGGTGGTTTGACAAAGAAGATCTAAAGCCACTGCTAAAGCTGAGTCAAAATCTACCGCGATCGTGACGGCGTGGGTAATTTGTTGAAGTAACTGGATTTCCTCATCGGCGCGTTTGCGATCGGTAATATCCAAACCAGCGCCCACAAAATATTCATATTCATCTGTTTCTTTATTAAAAACCGCGCGACCATACCATTCCACAATAATCTCGCGATCGTCCTTCGTGATCATAGTTTCTTCCGTGCGGATAGGTAGGCGGCGATTAATCATTAATTCAAACACCCAGGGCGCTGATTTTCCCTCTTCCTTGGGAACAAATGTAGCGCTGTAGTTCATCCCTTCCACTTCCTCTTGCTTATAACCTAGAGTATGGAGCATCGAAGGGTTCATAAATTTGACTTTTCCTTCCACATCTAGGACTATAAAAAAAGCCGGATTAGCTTCTAGCAAGGTTTGGGTAAAGTTTTTTTCTTTAATTAATTCCGCCTCCGCTTTATGGCGTTCTAAGATTTCTTGGCTAATTTGATTCGTGAGGGGACGTATGGTTAGCACTAAACAGGTGGTTCCTACCATGATAAATAGCATCATGGTTCCTGATAATAGTAAAATCTGGCGATAAACTGGGCTGTAGAGGTTCCGTTTTTTTTCACCCATAATTAATGATGCTTCCAGATTGCCAATCGGACTATAGGCGATGAAAGCATCACAGGAAATACACCAGAGACCTCCGGTTCTAGTTCCTCGTTGGTAATTTCTTTGGATAATTTCCAAAATATCCGCTTCTTGACCTAGTTGCTCCATCACCTGGCTAGGTTGATAATTCAGTATAAAAATACTGGCAAATTGATGACTGGGTAAAATCGCCAATTCTAGGGAATCTGATTGATAAAAATGCGCGTTATTTGGGAGTTTGTTTTGTATATATGATAAATTAACTAAGAATATATGACTTCCGTTCAATTCCCCATACTTCTCAATCATAATATGAGGAATATTGTCAATAGTGAATAGCTCCGAAATTCCTCCGGTTAGATAAGTGACCATTTTAGGTTTATTTAAAACTTCTCTGGGTATGGATTCACCTACTTCTAAGACAACTGATTTTTGAGCATTTATATAGGCAATTCCGGTCAGAGAATCACTCAAGGAATCTTGCCAGATCTGGCGAGTATTTTCTAGGGCTTGGGGAGAAATATTAGAAAGATTATCGGTTAATAGTTCAGTATTACTGGTTATCCAGATGGGTTGTTGACTAATTTTTAAGGCTTTATCCACATAGTTATCAATAAAGCTATTAATGATTGATGCACTATTTTGAGCTTCAAAAATTAGTTGTTTTTCCTGATTATTTTTAAGGCGGTTATATAGAGGGACTAAACTTAGGATGGCAATAACTGTACTAATCAACAGTAAACCAAGGGCAGAACCATTGATAATTGATGATTTTATCTCTTGTGTTTTTAGACCTGAATTCTCCGGCATATATTCCCAAGAAATTAATGATTCAACAATCTTAAACAATGAAATATTGAGAGGTATAACAAGGCACAATCCTAAGTTTTCAGGATACGGTTAAATGCACAAACAGCAGAGGTTATACATAATACATTGCCTACATCCGTAGGAATATCAACAATCCCGATCATGATGGGGATACTAACAACTAAACCAGATCTGGCTTAGGTAAGTTATATTATTGATCATGACATGGGGATCTGAATTAATTTAATTTTTATTTAAAGATAGATTATAATACATTTAAGTAATCTACACCACAGAAATTCAAGATAGAACATGGTTTTAGCATTTGGTCGAGAAATTTGCAATTATCTGAACTCCAGTGAATGTCGAGAGTGGTTAATCACTAATGGTATTGGGGGTTATGGTGCGGGGACGGTGAGCGGAATGTTGACCCGCCGTTATCATGGATTAATGATAGCGGCTTTAAATCCTCCTCTCAATCGAACCCTGTTATTAACCAAGTTAGATGAAACAGTCAGCTATGATGAGCAATTTTTTCCAATTTATACAAATAGGTGGGCTGACGGCAAAGTAGATCCCGAAGGTTTCAAGCATATTCAACACTTTCGACTAGAGGGGACTATTCCTGTGTGGGACTTTGCTTGTGGAGATGCTTTGCTAGAAAAACGAATATGGATGAGAACAGGTGAAAATACAACCTATGTCAAATATACCTTACTCCGGGCTACAAGAGCCATAAGTTTGTCGATCAAAGCGATGGTCAATCATCGGGATCACCACTACAATACTAATGCCAATAATGCCAATAACTGTCAGATTGATATTAAATCGAGATCACAAGGGGTAGAGATTCGATTATTCCCTGATACTAACCCTCTGTATCTGTTCACCCAGGGAAGTGGGGAAGAAGAGGTAATGATTTCTACGCCGGGTAATCCTTGGTACTATGGATATGATTTGGCAATAGAACGTTACCGAGGAATGGACTGGACGGAAGACCACCTCCACGCTTGCACTTTACATACAACTCTGACACCGGGAAGCGCGCTAACTGTGATTGCCAGCACGAAAGCGGATCCTAATCTGGATATTATGACGGAGTTGGAGGCGAAGCGCCAAAAAGACCGGGTATTATTGGAGTATAAGTCACCCCCAGCACAGCGACCAGATTGGATAAGTCAACTGATACTAGCTGCAGATCAGTTTATAGTCGATCGCACCCTGAAAGACGGAACCCCAGGAAAAACGATAATTGCAGGTTATCCCTGGTTTGGAGATTGGGGACGAGACACGATGATATCCCTACCCGGTTTGACCCTATCTACCGGACGCGCAGATATTGCTCGCACGATTTTACAAACCTTTTCCCATTATGTCGATCGCGGAATGTTGCCCAACCGATTCCCAGAAGTAGGAGACACGCCCGACTATAACACAGTCGATGCGACTCTCTGGTATTGGGATAGCATCCGGGCCTATTTCGACCATACGCTAGATATTAACTTATTAGCAGAACTTTTCCCGGTCTTAGATTCGATCATCCATTGGCATCATCAAGGAACCCGCTATAATATCAAAGTTGATCCAGAAGACGGACTACTGTATGCAGGAGAACCGGGTTCACAACTAACCTGGATGGATGCCAAAGTGGGCGATTGGGTAGTGACCCCAAGAGTTGGCAAACCGATTGAAGTTAATGCCCTGTGGTATCATGCCCTACAGATCATGATCCGTATTGCCAAAATATTGGATAAACCCAGTCAGGACTATGAAACCTGGGCAAAAAAAACCGCCGAAGGCTTCTCGCGATTCTGGAATCCACAGACAGGCTACTGTTATGATGTTCTGGACACTCCCGAGGGAGATGATCCCTCACTGCGACCTAATCAAATTTTCGCGATCTCTCTGCCTCAATTAGGGAAAATGGGCTATAGTTGCCTACTCACGCCGTCACAGCAACGTCAGGTAGTAGATATCTGTAGCCAGAAACTGCTAACATCTTATGGTCTTCGCAGTCTATCTCCAGAAGATGCGAAATATCAGGGTGTCTATGGTGGTGATCAGCTGCAACGGGATGGAGCCTATCATCAGGGCACTGTTTGGGGATGGCTACAAGGTCCGTTTGCATTGGCTCATTTTCATGTCTACGGCGATCGCTCTCAAGCACAGTCATTTTTAGAACCGATGGCTGATCATCTCAATAATCATGGACTCGGCACCCTCAGCGAAATTTTTGACGGCGATCCCCCCATATCTGCGCGGGGATGTTTTGCTCAAGCCTGGACGGTTGCAGAAGTTCTCAGAGCCTGGTTTGAGTTAGAATCTGATCAAGGGGCCTGATTGCCTGTTGCTGCTTGCCAACTATCAGGCGGCGGGTATCAAAAATCCGGCGCTAACTTTCTGGTTAGGGTCGGGAATATGTCAAAATGGAAACAATCGCTACGGGGAACCCCAAAAATGCTTGTTTGTCCCCAATGTCAGTTTGAAAACCCAGACCATCATAAATTTTGCCAAAGCTGTGGCACATCTTTAACCTATAGGTCTTGTCCTCAGTGTAGCTGCCAAGTTTCGCTTGATCAGCTCGATTGTTGGAACTGTGGGGCTAAAACTGGAAAGGTGTGGCAGGCGGTTATATGGTGCCATAAGCCATATCAGGAATCTGCCCCCCAACAGATACCCCCAAACTTGGCGGCAACAGATAACTTTGATCACCTCATGGGTGGAGTTGATGGGGTTGAGGATCAGATTTCCTCGAATTGGGATGTGATCACTACTTTACCGGGTGCTGAGGTGACAGCAACAGACTCTAATCTGATGTTAGCTGATGACTATGATACCCATTCCCTTTTAGAGACCCTAGGGGATGATTCTCTGGCTGTGTCACTCTCTGATGAGGATGAGGAGGAGGAGGAGGAGGAGGAGGATGTGGGATTATTCCAGATGTCTAATGTTGAACAGGTGGGCGATCGGGATTTGCTCTCGACGGATACGGAATTATTTCCCCCCTCGACTTCTCTGGCTGATATAGCTGAAGTTGATACGTCTGAAGAAGCTACTGTGGTGGATAAACCTGTTTATTTGGATTCCCAAGGGCGATATAAACTGCTAGAACCCCTGCCACCTTTGCCGGTGGGGGAAATGGCAAGGGTCCCGGTTTTGGATTGTCAACCTTTGCAGATGTCTCCGCTGGCGGCTTTGCAGTTGACTGGGGATGATCGCCAAAATAGGTCGGCTTTGGTAATGGCGGCGGCGCAAGTGTATTGGGATTTATACTATAGCTACCCACAACATTTTCCCAAGGTACATGATGCCTGGGAAGACGAGTATCAGGCGATCGTGTTGTTGGAAGATTGTTCGGATTTGCCGGATTTTGAACAAAAGTGGCACGATATCCAGACTCCACTTCAACAAATTGTGGCTTGGTTACAACAGATGACGCAACTCTGGTACGTTCTGGAACCTGTTGACTATCGCCAAAGTTTATTGCGGTTGGATAATTTGGCAATTTCTGGCACTGCTCCTGGCAGTTTATTTATTAAACAGTTGTACGCTGATGACCCGGAAAAGATGCCGACTGTGGCGGATTTAGGACAACTTTGGCAAAGTCTATTTAAATTATCTGGACGCACTTTGATGGGTTCGATTACGCAAATGTTGCGGGATCTACGGGAGGACAAATTTCAGCGGGTTGAAGAATTACGCTTAAAGTTAGATGAAATTATAGCAGAACTGACACCACCACAGCAACCGACAACAGCACCTCAGCGCTCGTCTGTAACTCGTCTACAGACAGATGTTCCGACTACGGGATCTTCTTCGGGACAAATTGGAGATGCACCAACGGTTCCTAGGTTGCCTCAGTTGTTGGATTTACAGGCTTCTGGTCGTACAGATGTGGGAAAAGAGCGATCGCAAAATCAGGACTCCTTTGGTCTGCAAACTTTGTTAGATCGTCAGGAAATGCCGGGTAGTCAGACTCTCTATGCTCGTGGTTTATATATCCTATGTGATGGTATGGGTGGACACGCGGGGGGAGAGGTGGCTAGTCGTATGGCTGTACAGAGCCTGAAAGAATATTTTCAGACTCACTGGGCTGATAGTGATAGTTTACCCTCAGAACAATTAATCTACCATGCGATCGCTGAGGCTAATGAGGCTATCTATAGGGTTAATATGCAGGGGACTCGTTCTGGTAGTGGTCGCATGGGTACTACTTTGGTATTAGTGATTGTAGCTAATACTCAGGTGGCGATCGCTCATGTGGGAGATAGTCGCCTTTACCGTTTTACCTGCAGTCAAGGTTTGGAACAAATCACTGTTGATCACGAAGTCGGACAGCGGGAAATTGCTAGAGGTGTAGACCCGGAAACTGCCTATAACCGTCCTGATGCTTATCAACTTACCCAAGCCTTGGGGCCTAGGGATGGCAAGTATTTAAAACCAGATATCGAATTTTTTGATATCACTGAGGATACTTTGCTACTGCTGGCTTCTGATGGGTTGACAGATAATGATTTGGTGGAAACCTATTGTCAAACTCATCTGAAGCCTTTGATTGATTCCCAGACTAATTTGGATCGGGGAGTTGATGACTTGATTGATTTAGCTAACCAATACAACGGCCATGACAATATTACGGCGATCGCACTGCGAGCCCTAGTGCATCACAGAGACTAAACTCTAATTATGTCCGATATCTTGACATTGACCCTACTTGATGGCACTCGAACCAACCCCATTCAAAAATGGCGGTTTGAAACGGAGTCTTTAGTTAAAATTGGTCGCGCCCCTGATAATCACGTTGTGGTTATCGATCCCCTGGTTTCTCGATACCATCTCGATTTACAAAGGTCTGCTACTACCCATAATTCTCGATGGATATTCAATAGCCGGGGAACTAATGGGACTTTTGTTAATGGTGTTTTAGCCAGCCAGGGACCCTTGGCTGATGGCGCTTTATTAGAATTGGCTAAGGGAGGACCTTTACTCCGGGTCGCCATTGAACAACCGCCACCGCCTCCCCCTCCGGTTATTAATACTCCTAATTGTAATCATGAGGGTAATCTCCCTGGTAGTCTATTCTGTATTCACTGCGGCTGGCCAATTAAGATAGAACGGACTATCCGAACTTATCAGATTTTGCGAACCCTTGGTCAGGGAGGTATGGGAACCACGTCTTTAGCCTGGGATAGCAATAATAGCAAGGCTAATGCGCCTCAGACTCTTGGCGGAAAGCCGATGCCAATTTTGGTGGTGGTCAAGGAGATGAATGCAGATATGGCTAAGATCGCTAAGGCGCAAGAATTGTTTGAGCGGGAGGCTAAAACTCTTAAATCCCTTAATCATCAGGGAGTCCCTAAGTTTTATGACTTTTTTGTGCATGGGGGTAAAAAGTATTTAGTTATGGAGATGATTCACGGTCAGGATCTGGAAAAACAAGTTTATCAAAGCGGACCCCTCAGGCCGGAAATAGCCATTAAATACATGATCCAAGCCTGTGAAGTTTTGGATTATCTCCATAACCAAGAACCCCCGATTATCCACCGGGATATTAAACCGGCTAACCTGATGGTGCGCCATCGCGATCGCCGGATTATTGTTCTCGATTTTGGCGCGGTTAAGGAAATTGGTACTCCCCCAGGAACCCGTATTGGTGCGGAAGGTTATAGCGCACCAGAACAAGATAGGGGACAGCCACTCACTCAGTCGGATTTATATGCGATCGGTGCGACTTTGATATTTTTATTGACTGGTGAGAGTCCCCTAAATTATATCGGAAAACAAGACCAAGAATACGGATTTGATCTCGATCGCATTCCTACTATTACCCCGGACTTACGCGAGGTAATTAAACGGGTAACTAGATTTACCCCTCGCGATCGCTATCAGACTGCTACAGCCTTAGCTACAGCACTAGCAGAATGCTTACCAAAATGTTAACGCTTCACAGGGTTTTATTCTTCATCCCAAACATCAACAGCCAACAGTTCACTAATTGGATCTTGCATGGAAAAACCGAATTCAATCAGTTCCGCTTTCCAATACTTCCATTTATCGCCAAATAGCAGTGCTATTTTCCATAGGCTATCTTCAGGTTTAACAATGTCAGACTTCACTAGGGAATGCACCTGACGCTGAAACTTATCCATCGGGTGTATAACCTTTTGGCTCATAATACCTCTTCAATTTTTGAAATCTTAAAGAACTTTTTGGGTTTTCCCCTAACGCTATGTCGCACCGATGCCTAATTGAGCTGCATTTTTTCGGGGAAGACACCTCCTGATTTTATACGATAGCATACTTTCCAAAAAATGTCTAACTTTTTTTTCCACAGTGGTTGAGAGCTACTCGAAGATTCTAACAAGCAAGTCGGAGGACATCACCCACCCAAAATAGTGGGTTGAAGGAGAAAAACCTAATTTAGCTACCTATAGTAGCAGAATGTCTTGGTTAAGACAAGATATGATCAGCAGACCCGGGAATATGACGAATTACAAGCCGTCACGTTGAGAGAATCAGCACGATCGCAGCCAGCCAGTTGGTTTGAGGAAAAACCCTGTGATGCTGAGTAAAGTTGCACCTTGGCATCTGTGCTAAAGCCATTATACCCATAAAGTGAATTTAATGCAATAGGTGCGTTGCGTGATTCAACTTTACCTGGTCTTGACTATGCTAAATCCATCAGACTCCCCACCTAACTCGACTGTGATCCTGAATAATCGTTACCAGATCCTAGTGGCGATCGCCAGCGGTGGCTTTGGGGAAACGTTTTTGGCGGAGGACAACCAAATGCCCTCTCGCCGCCGTTGTGCCATCAAACGCTTAAAACCGAAAGCTGATGACCCCAATGTTCATCATTTTATCACCGAACGTTTTCGGCGGGAAGCGACAGTCTTAGAAAAATTAGGAGAAATTAGCGATCACATTCCTAGCCTGTATGCTTATTTTGAAGAAGACGGACAGTTTTACTTAGTCCAGGAGTGGATAGAAGGAGAAATTCTCACCAGTCGCATACAGCAACAGGGGTCGATGTCGGAAACCGAAGTCCGGGATCTTTTGCTAAACCTGCTACCAGTCCTCCACACCATCCACAGCCATGGTCTAATTCACCGAGACATCAAACCAGACAATATCATCCTGCAATCTCCCGACCAAAAACCAGTTTTGATTGACTTTGGGGCGGTTAAAGAGATTATGGGGACTGTGTTAAACTCTCGCGGTAATCCTACGCCGTCGCTGGTCATTGGGACACCGGGATTTATGGCTTCTGAGCAGGCGGCGGGACACCCATTTTTTGCCAGTGATTTGTTCAGTCTGGGAGTAACTGCTATTTATATGTTAACGGGGAAAACGCCCCAGGAGTTACCGATTGACTCAAACACGGCGCAAATTCAATGGCGGCACTTAGTCCCAACGGTGAATGCGGAATTTGCGGATATTTTAGATCGCGCCATTCGGTTTCACCCTGGCGATCGCTTTTCTGATGCTCAAGAAATGCTCACCGCCTTAGAAGGATTATCCCATCCCATAGCATCGACGGAAATTTCTGTTCCCCCTTCGACGGTAATTTTTCCCAAATCCACCCCACCGAGGCCACCCCAACGCCAACCCGATTGGCAAATCCCGGCTATAGTAGGTGTGATCTTAGGGATTCTGGCAGGTTTAGGATTAACCATATTTTGGCACTCTCCGTCAGAACCGAACAACTCGGAAGCGATCGCGGAAACCTATCAACTCCCCCTATCATTTTATTTTATTGGAGATTCGGCTTTTTATACTCCCCACCACGCGGAAAATAAGCGTCAGTCCCTGGTGGAGGACGGCTACAACCAAGCTGATTTTTTCTGGTCCGCCAACTATCGCAACCTATCTAGCCATAATTCCTACCAAGTCTATAGCAAGTGGTTTGAGACTCAAGACGACTGCGAAGCGGCATTAAAAGAGTATCACGAATATAACCCCAATTCCTATTGTGGATTTGCGACGAAGATTTAACCGCTCAAGATTTCCATGGGACTATTGGGACAAACCGATCGCCTCCAATAATTCTTGCCAATCTTCTTTGTATAGGGGATTTTGGGGTTGTTCTTCTCGGAACTTCATCACCAGAGTTAACAGGTCGAACCAGATACTGTTGGCTGCATAAACTAGAGCCAAATCTCGACCGAATTTGTCTCGGATTTGTGCTTGCAAATCCTGGTCAAGTTCCCGTTTTAAAACCTGACCCCTGACGACTAAATCCCCCGTGCGATCGCTCGGTTCACAAATAAGTGAAAACCGCCAAGAGTAGTTAGTTTCCGCTGTTTCCAAGGCGATATCTTCCGGGAGAGTGACTTCAATCAGTCCGGGGTTGACAGTTAAGCTCAATTCAACCAGCCGGTTTTTCTGATGGTCTTGTAGTTCAAATTCCGCCGACCAGGATGAATCTTTAGACGCGGTTAAGTAAAACCAAAAGGAGGGGCGATCGGATAGGGTATAGCCCCAATTTTGGGAAGGAACTAAAGCGGTGATTTGGGTGTCTTTGGTACAGTTTCCCCGACCTCCAGCTTGACTGGTGCGATCGCCTGGTCTACCGCGATCTGGGAGTCGAAAATTGAGAGGTTCTCTGATATACTCAGAGTCAGGGAATGCTCTATAAGGCTGGGTTTCCCGACTATCGGAAAGCTGGAGGTCGGAGGTATTTAATGCCAACGGCAGGGCGAAAATCCCCACAAAAATCCTATTTAAAAAAATCATAAAAACGGTCAATGGCGGGGGGGGGAGAGCGAAAAACGCCCATTCCCTCGCCGTTAAAATATGGTGGTTATGCTTCCAGGTGGCTGAGTCCCGGTTGGTGAGGATGATTGCCGTCAGGGCAAAACCCAATCCAGAGGGAATCAGAGGTATCCAATACCCTGCCAGAAAGCTCACAAAACAGATACTATATATAATAACTATAATTCCTCCAACTGTAAAGTAAAATCTCATCCCCCCAGGGACGCGCCACCCGACCACGCCACCCAGGGATGACCAAGCCAAGATCGAGATAATTTCAAGGGATCGAGGAATAGGTTGTATGAGGGGACGGTTATCCTGGACGGCACTGATAATTTGACTGACCATTTGGGCTTGAATGAAAACCCCGGCTGTTTGGTGATGGATTTGAAAGCTGGGGGTGATGGGAGTCCGGTGAAAGTCTTTGTAGCTGGGGGCGATATTGCCAATTAAAATAATGCGATCGCTCACCAAATTGGGGTCAATAGATTCGGTTAAAAGTTGTGTCAAACTGATGGTATCAGCAATTGCACCAGACCGATAATTTAACAGCATTTGATAGCCACGGGTATCTAGTTGGTGGTATCCTCCCAAATTCCGCTCCAAAGCAGTTAAATAAACCCCGCCTAATTTTAAATACCCTTGGGGTGTCACTTCCGGCTGGATTCCCTCCGCCTCTAAATAAGATAAAGCCACTTGTAGGGCGAAGGATTTGTTAGTAGGACAAGGAGTATCATGGGAGGGATTCATATACCAAAGATGGCGGCGAATTATCCCATCTGTATCTACTAAGACATTGCTGAATCCTAGGCGGGTGTGGGCAACCTCCGGCGGCGGGGCGATACCGAGATGATTATTATCGCGATCGCTATCTTGACAAATGGCAAAAAAATTGGGGTGATTTTTAAAAAAACTCGCCACTTCAGGATAATGGCGATCGACCGGAAAATCGTGATAAATATCAGAGCCAATAACACGGGGTTGATGGGGTAAAATTTTGGCGATAATTTGGGAGAAAGCCGCATCAGATAAGGAGCCTTTTCGGGTCATTCCCTGTTGGTTTTGATACTGTATATCCGGTTCATCAACAGTGATAATTAATAGGCGATCGTCCTGGCTTTCCGGCGGGCTAATCAGCATAAAATGGTCATAGGCTCGCAATTCCAAACCTGCGAATAATCCCAAATAACGCATTAGCAAAATCCCCAATATTACCCCGATAGCCAGCATCACCTGATGTAGTTTCCCCCTTCCCCAGCGCAGTTGTTGCCAAGTTGGGGGGATAACAGCCGGGTTTTGATAGATGACGGGGAAGGAAGTAACCCCCGGAAAATCTGCTTGGAATTCCTCTAATTTTTCCCTGGCATTTCGCACCGATAAATATAAGGAATTTCCCCCTGTATAATCTGTTAAAAAGTATTCCAAAAATATTGTCGCTACCAGGTCGGGAATCGGTTGTCGCATAAAAATTGACTGGGGAATATTTAAATTCGCCAAATCGCGGGCGAGTCCGATGCCATCACAGGAGTTAAAAATTGCCAGTTGTAAACCTTTAAATATGGCAGTTTTTAAGGAATTTTTTACATCGTCAATGGTCAAATATTCCGAATCATTTATCTTGAGAACTCCCCGGCTTTCCTCAGTATGGCTATGACCCGCAAAAAACAAAATATCCCATCCTTCTGGTTTGCCAATATGGGCGATTACTTCTGACTTGGTGCTGTTAATTAAAGGTGTAATTGCCGCCCCATATTTTGCCAAAACCTTTAAATCATCGGCGGGGTTAATGCCGCTATCATCGCCAATAATTGCCAGGATTTTGACTTTTTTGTTAAACTTAATTGCGGGCTGAATTTGCTTATAGGAGTGACCACAAAACCCTATTTCCAGGTGGGAATTGTCTGTGCTGATTTTCCAGTCATGCCAGGGTAAACGTTGGGTAACAATATCATCAGTGGCGATGAGAAGGCGAATAGATTTCCTGGTTTTAGCAATAGCAGTTAAAAGCTCATCGCGCACAGAAGAAAAGGTTGGATAGGTTAGCCATTGGTTGAAAAGTTGAATCACCCTTTGGGTGGCTTTAGCGCAATTATCGGGTTCGGAAACATTTTTGACCTGGTTTTTTGTGGTTTCCAGGCGGGTGCGGTGCGGTGCGGAATTTAAAGCCATCTCAAGGAGGCGGATCTCATCATATAATTGATTATTTGCCGGTAAATCACCTGATTTTTGCAGGTATACAGGTTTACCTTCTTCGGCAATTTCTAAACTGACATTAAATCCCATTTTGAGAGAACCAGAATGTAGTTTTAGGGTAATAATTTTAGTCATAATATTTCCTGATATTAAAATCCATTTCCAATAATAATAAATCCTGCCCAGTGATAGGGTGCAGAAATATCTTGATTTTGTGGGTGGGGGACTTGTTGATTAATCAAAGCTAATTGCGCCTGTCGCAGCGCCTCTGCCCTACTGTTACCTTCCGAGAGTTTTTGATAAAAGACATTCATCAATTGTTGAGTGCTGGCATCCTCAATCAACCAGAGAGTGGCAACGGTGGCTTGAGCCCCAGCTTCCTGCATTATATATCCCAAACCCAGGATTTCTTCCCCATTTCCCGATAAATCTCCCAGTCCGGTTTGACAGGCACTCAAGACGGCTAAATCAACATTCTTTAAATCCCACCTTCTAATATCATTAATAGAAGCGCGATCGCCATCTCCAAATAAAATAAAGGAATCCATAGGCTGACCCGGAATAAAAGCCGCATGGGTAGCCAGATGAATGATATTATAATCTCCAAGATAACCTTCGGTTTGCTGACGGTTAAAGTCCCGGTCTAGGAGTCGGTTTGTATTAGGAATTATCCCCGCAATATTGTTGATTTCATCGTAGGCAAATTTCAACCCGTAAAAATCGAACTGCCTCTGTGCGACTTGGAATTGATAGCCCGTGTCAACGTCAGCAAAAGCACCCGCTAAGACCGAGGGAGGCTTGGAGGGAGTAACGATAAATTGGGTTAGGGAAGCGACAGTAATATTGTTGATTCGGTATTTTTCCACTAACCACTGTTGACCGTCATAGAGTCCCGCGAGAGGAAGATAACGTAAAGCCCGGTCTGGGGCATAAATTAAGGTTTTCACCTGGAGGTTAACCAAATCTTTTTCAATGGGTTTAATCAGGTAATCATAGAGAACTTTTGCCGTATGTTTAAAACTTTCGGAATCTTGGTTTTTGAGTCCGGTTCGATAATCTCTAATGGCTTGATTTAACTGCTTGGCTGTGACATTGACTGGCTGACGTAGGGGGGCAGCAGTTTGGGTAGTGACCAATAGTAATTCTAGGCGATTATCTAGCACTAAAGGATAGAGAATTACAGATTTTTCTGGCAGATTTGCCAGGAGTTTATGCAAATTTGGATAATTCCTGATATTGATGTTATGTTGGTTTTGGCTGATATTTTTAATCAGGTTTTCTACTTCTGGACTAGATAAAAATTGGTCGAAAATGCCGCGAGTTTTTCCTTGTTGTTCCCGGATTTCTTGGAGGCGTTGCTGTTGTGCCGGTAGGCGCTGATTAACGGGGATTTTTTCGAGTTCCGCTAACTCCCGACTGATGGCGATCGCCTCTTGCTGTAAGGCTTGGTATTGACTCCATGCTTGCCGTTCATCCGGTAACATTTGAAGATTTTGGGGGTCTCCCCGGACGTTTATTAAGTAGTCTTCTAGTTCTTGAACTTTGAGTAACTCCAGCACCTGTTGGGCTTCGATAATCCGATCAAATTGCAGGAGTAAATCCGCCAAACGGCGATAGGTATCAGCCACGGTTTCCAGATACAATTGTTGCAATTCCGTCGGCAGTCTCCTGAGACCTTGGCGGATGTCTTCGGTAACATTGACTGATTGTTTGTAGAAGACAATGGCTAATTGGGGTTGGTCTTGTGTGGAAAGTAGTAAACCGATATTACTGAGGATTTGACGTTCTCTATTGCGATCGCCTATTTCTTGAGATATCTGCAAAGATTGCTGATAGGATTCTATCGCTTTGTGATACTTTCCGAGACTCCGATAAACAACTCCCAGATTACCCAAGGATGTGGCGATACCATTGCGATCGCCTATTTGTTTAAAAAGCTGCAAAGATTGCTGATAGGATTCAATAGCTTGATCATACTTTTCTAACTTCCCATAAACAATTCCCAGACCCAGGAGGGATTTGGCAACACCATTGCGATCGCTTATTTGTTTAAAAATCTGCCAAGATTGCTGATAGTATTCAATAGCTTGATCATACTTTCCTAAATTCCCATAAACAATTCCCAGACCCAGAAGAGAATTGGCAACACCATTGCGATCGCTGATTTTATCAAACATCTCCAAAGATTGCTGATAGTATTCAATAGCTTTGTGACCATCTCCCAAATTCCCATAAACAATTCCCAGACCCAGGAGAGAATGTGCAACACCATTGCGATCGCCCATTTTCTCAAAAATCTGCAAAGACTGCTGATAGGATTCTATGGCTTTGTAATACTCTCCCAGAATCCCATAAATAATTCCCAGACTATGGAGAGATTTAGCCATATTCTGGCGATCGCCCATTTTCTCAAAAATCTGCAAAGACTGCTGATAGGGTTGAATAGCTTGGTGATACTTTCCTAAATTCTGATAAACAATTCCCAGATTATTGAGGGAATTTAGGACACCCTGATCATCGCCCATTTTCTCAAAAATCTGCAAAGATTGCTGATAGGATTCTATCGCCTTCTCATGCTCTTCTAGTGTCCGATAAACAAGTCCCAGACCCATAAAAGAATTAGCGAGACCATTGCGATCGCCTATTTGATCAAAAATCTGCCCAGACTGCTGATAGTATTTAATCGCCTGATCATAATCTTTCAAATTCCGATAAGCAATTCCCAGATGATGGAGAGATTTAGCCATACCGGGGCGATCGTCAATTTGTTTGTAGAGTTGTAAAGATTTTTGGTAAGGTTGAATCGCCTCCGAAAATTCACTGAGATCCAAGTGATGTATTCCTCGATTAAAAAAGCGATCGGCTTCCTGCCTTTGGTCCTCAGTAGTTGGCCCTAAGGCGGGGGATACAAAATCAATGGGAAATTGGCCGTTAAAGGCTGGACTGTTGACCCGCGCCAAAATCGATGTGTCACAATAAAAAGTCAGGAAAAATGACACCAGGGCGAGAAAAGTAAGTTGCCAAAATTTCATCAGTCCGTCTCCTCAACTTCACCGATTTACCATTACGCATTCCCCCTTCCCTATTCCCTAATCAAGGGGAATCACCTAAGCAAGCCGAAGGGCGTGATGGTTACTCAGATTAAAAACCCTTCCATAATGCTATTTTCCCCCCATTTTACCTCCACATTTAACCATTCGCCAAGATTTCCGCTTAACTTAATCTGAATATAATTATCTCTCTCTCTAGCCGTGGCAGAATCGAACAGCGTACCCATCTCATCCCACACTCTCAACTGTACCCCAGGGGATAAAAACTCCCGCCACACTCTCAACTGTACCCCAGGGGATAAAAACTCCCGTTCCCCCATAGCATACAACCGTAAAAATACCGCAAAACGATTTGCCCCTTTCGGCAAGACTGCCACCATCAAACTCAGCAATTCTCCTGTAATTTCCATTCCCAAATCTTTGACTTTTCGGATACCCGCCGCCGGATTTTCCGGGTCTAATAACCACAGAGTTTCCGCCGCCGCCCAGCGAGTTTCTTCCTCAGTAGTTTTTGCTAATAAATTCACCAACGCTTCAATCACCCTCGGATTGCCAGGGGTAGTATACCTTAAAGACTGAGCCGATGTTTTCCATAATTCCTCACTATTTTTACCTAAAATTACATCAACCCAATAGGCGACTCTTTCCCGATTAGTTTCTCCTCGTAAATCGACCCTTTTTCCCCTATATTCCATCTGTCTGGGTCTCCATAATCCCCGAAAATCCTGCCACTCCGGTAGGGCGAGATCGGCTAACCATTGAGACAAATAGTTAAAACTTTGTCGAATTTGTGTTGATAGGCGATCGCAACGGCGTTGATATAATTCCTCTCGCCATTTATCATTTGCGATCAAAGCCGCCCACTGATAAAAAGGCATTGCTAACCGGGGATTTTCCACGGTATTTGAACTGAGTTGTTCTAACCAACGTTCCGCTTGATTTTGATATAATGGTGGTAGCGGAGAGACAAACGCTATCTCTGTGTCGCACAATTCCTGAGCGACAACCATCACATTTAAATCATCAATTATATCCGCTTTCGGGAGAACATAAACTCGCTCAAACTCATCATATACTGCCTGATTTTTTAGCTGTTGGTGGGTCGCATATCCCCACACTTGCAAGTAACCCGCCTCTGGGTAAACTTGAACCGCTAAATAATAATTCGCCACCCAACTGGGAATATCCACCCACTCTTGGGGAACCCGAAATTCTTCGGTGTCTACTGTCTCGCTGGGAATAATGACCACAGAATAATTATCATTAATTAATAGTCTAGTTCCGTTGACATTTTCCCAAAAAGATGGTAAGGAATTGGGCTGCCAAATAGTGGGGTTTAAATCCAATTCCTCCTGCAAACCGGGGATTACTGCATTGATAGCTAATCGATTCAGATAGCCATTCCATTGGGAATAAGCATGGGAAAAAAGCCGGGAATATTGCCAAGCGATTTCCCGTTGTTCTTCCGAGAATGATAACCATAAGCGATCGGGATGTAATTCGGTCAAATCTTCTATTGTAAACATGATGTTTTTTTCCAAATAAAGGAGATAAATTCGGTGGAGTTTTAGCGTCCTCCGGCGACTGATGACTGATGAGAAACTGACTCATAGATCCGGTTTTTTTAACTTCGACTCCCAAACCGCATAAGGGGCTTGTTGTAGATACACTTCCACGAAATCGACCACTCTTTTATCAAGCGATCGCATTTCCTCAGTGCCACCGGAACAGAGAGTTTCTACTTCCGATTTTAAGGTATCTTGTAGGGTGACTTCAATCTGCTTAATTCTGGCTTTAATTTCATCCTGAGAAAGTTGGCTATTCTCAGAAACATCAGCTAAAGATAGCTGACAGCCGTAGATTAATTTTAACAGCCTGAAATCATCCGCATCTAAAGCCCCAAGTTTGGCATTTAACAAGTCATGAAACCGCAGAGATCCATGTTTTTCTAGCCAAATATTTATCAGTTTGACCAGTTTATTTAATTCAGGGGAAGACAGGTTTATTTCCCAATTTTTTTTAGCATACTCAGCGAATTTTGTCAAGAGATTTCGCTTAGTTTTTGTCAGGAATCGTGAGAGTTTAGGCTGTTGTTCAAAACCCATAAAATTACAGAGGTCGCCTTGGTTAATATTCAGACCATAGACCAACTCCAACAGGGTTTTAATCTGGGGGGTAAGTTCCTCAAATAACTGGGAGAGAATTTGATTAAGTTCCTGTTCTTGTCCGCGTTCCTGTTCATCTTCCGATACCTGGGAAAAATCTGGGGAGTCCGAGGGTTTTTCTTCCCCCTTGGTAAGTAATTCTTCTAGGGACAAAAAATAAACTTTAGCATCCCCGCGAACCCAGGATACAAAATTATTTAAACATTCCTGAACTTGCTCAGGGGTCAAATCAGGAAAATCTGGCGATCGCCATTGATTATAATAGAGTGCGATCGCTTGTAATTGGCAACTGTCCGGCGGTTGTAAAGCCCGACTTCCCGATTTTTTAGTAGGCACATATTTTTCCTTAAAACACTTGAGCAGCAGCCGATATGCTTGGATATTTTCCGGGGAAAACCTCCGTTTTTTCAAAGTTTTTTCTAATTCCAAATAACTGAGAGATCGTAATAATCCAGTAGGCGAATATTTATCTCGTTCTCGACCTTTAAACAACTGTTCAGACAGATAATCTTCCAGGGTCTTCTCCGCAAAAGTTTTCACCCCAGACTTGGCATCATCATAGCGACCAAACAACTGTAAAGGCTGACTTGTTGCCTCCCTAGCCATACAGAAAAAATCCACCTTTCGCAATTGATAACCTTCCAACTTATAACGCATTTTCATCACCGTCCAATAGGCAGTTTCCTCCAAATAAGCCGCCAGGTGTTCTTTAGCCAGGGGCGCAGATGCCAGGGCTTCCCGCAGGATAACTTTAGCCCAATATTCCTCTTTAGCAGTGCGATCGGACTCCCGCCGTTGTCTCATATTATGCTTCAATTTAGGCACATAATACCAGCCCAAATCCAGACTATCCTTAGCATCATCAACCTCTAAAAAAGTCGAAAATTTTGCCACTAAATCCGTTCTTTTTTGCATTAATTATACTTCCTTTAAATAGTCAATAGGGAATGGTTAATTTCCTTAAAAAATTAGCACCATTCCCAGCATATTTATGGCGAAATTCTACACACGAGACGTATTTAAAACCGCTCGAATTTCATCCGCTTTCACCCCCGCCAAAGGCACCGTCAGCGGATTAGTGCGGTGGTGAACTTTTCCACACACCGGACAGTTTTCTTGACTTTGGGCAGTCAACCAAACACTCTGATAAGCATACTGTCCCGCCGTCTCACCAAAAACAGCCGGATAAAACCAATAATTCTGAACCATTGACATGGTTAAATAATTGAACCCCTCCTCAATAGCCGGATTTAAAAAACCCTTCAATTTCACCCGTGCAGTCTCTGGCAGCAACAAAGACAAAGCCATTTTCACCGCCACACTCGTGACATGATGAATATCCGTCCCCAGTGCCACTTCCCCCATTACCCTTCCGTTGCTGCCATAATCTCCATCATTGCTAACCTTTCCCACCTGCACCTCAAACTGATGGCGGTTAGCAGTCGCACAGACATAACAGGGAGTTTTGTCAGGCATCGTAATAATCACCTCCCCCCCTTCAGCCCCTTGATAAAGCCCCACAAATAGGGCTGGCTTCTTGCGAAAATAGGCGAAACGGTTGATAATGCGCTGGGCGGCTACATCATCAGTTGTGGCAACAATTAAATCCGCCTCCTGCACCAACTTATCAAACTCCGACGGCTGATAATCCAATAAACTTTTTTCCTCCAATTTCAACTGCACCAAAGGATTAATATTCAGCAACCGTCGGCCCAACGCTTTCACCTTCGGCTGTCCGATATCGATAATTTCATAGGTGGTGCGACAAAGGTTCGCCGTTTCCACCGTTTCCGGGTCAATTAAAGTCAGCCCCCCTACACCACTGCGAACCAACTGTTCAGCCAAGTAAGAACCCACCGAACCAGTCCCCGCAACTAACACCCGCTTCTGACTAATTTGTTCGCTTAAAAGTCCTGTACTGCGGGCGAATAAACTTTGTTGAACCTGTTTCGCTTCTCGCTGGGGGTCAGTTTCCGAATAGCAGCCACTCCAACCAGCTATAGCCGCGATTTTTTCGTCTTTTGTCAGTCCTGGCTTTCCCAAAGGGCGGTACACCTTTTGATAATATCCGCTACCAGTTATGACACTTTTGAGAGCGACGACCAACCGTTCTTCTGCCGGTGTCTGCAACGACCAAGGGAGTTCCACCTGTTCGGTATCTTTGTCCGTTAAAGTTGCCAATAAAATTGGCGGGGTTGTCGGATAAGTATTGCTGAACAAAAACAGCAGTTCCAACCCTTTTAAATTGAGGCATCCTGCCTGTATATTTTGCCCTTCCATTTCCGTGACAAAAATCATCGGCGGTTTATAGCTTCCGAAAGCCTGCTGCACTCGCCCCAAGTCCGTTTCGATTAGATGAGTGACCGAGGGTAATTCCTGGTGCATAGGGGTAAATTCCGATTCTTCAATTGACTTCATGGGTAGGGTTTCGACGCGAATGCCGTTACCTTGACGATAGGCGGCATAAAAGGATATTTTTCCTTCACCCAGTGGGAGTTCGTGAGAACGCAGGGCTTGACGGGGTGCGAGTAAGGTGACAATTGGCGCTACAAAACAGGGAATGTGAGGATTGATTTGTAGACCCTCCCGCATCGCTTCTTCATCGGGTCCTGATGGACGGTCTAACCCGCCGGGGTGGGAGTGAATGACACCTTTAAATTCGAGGTTCATTTCCTGTTCCATTTGTTGCACCCGACAGGTTAAGGTGCGTGAAGGCAAATAGCTGGCACTGCTGGTCTGTCCGTTCTGATCCAGGATAAAATGACTGATCACGTTTTTGCCGATGGGCCCTAACAATGCCCCACCCCGTTCGGGGGGATCAAGGGCGATGTGTTGATGGATTTGACGCAGTGCGTTTTCTGAGATTAAGTACATGATGATTCAATGTTTGTTATAGCGGGAAATTTCCGGTGCGGGCATAAATACTAAAACCGGTTGCCCAAAGGACAGATTTGGCGTAGGCTTGTTCGAGCGATCGATAGCCGTGTTCCTCGTTGAGACAAATGCAGCCGTTGGGGAACAAATGCCCCTCAGTAACGCTATAACGCCCGGCTACTTCGGGAAACAAAACCATCACTTGATATAAGCTGCCGTCATTGAAAATAAACATGGTGTAGTGGTCCCCCAATTCGCTGGTAATTTCGTACACCCACCCGGTGACACCACTGATGTTCATTTCTTGGGCGTTGGGAGGCAGTTTGCGGACCACAACCTGCCGATCTTGCATGAGGCTGGCGGCAAAGATTTTTTGCGGAACTTGCGAGAGGTGACGGTGCCCGCTGGGTTCCGGGTCCGTGACAATATTTCCTCCGTTATCGACATATACAGCCTGACGGGGAGACCGGGGAAGGTCAACGTCTTGCTGACGGTTAGTGATGACGCGGTTACGGACTTCATTGAGATCTACTTGTTGTGTCATGGGGATAGCCTGTTGATGGTTATGATCCTGTTATCGTTCAGACTTCTGATTTTTATGCGGTGGCGGTTTCAGGTCAGACCAATACCCCGCCCACAATTGACTACTTTTTAGAATCCGTGACACCGTAGCCGCCGGAGATGGTTTTGGTAGTTTTGAGTGTTTCAGAAGTCATCAGATGTTTTCCTAATTAGTGTTGCAGTACGCCAGAGGTGTTTCTCTCAGGCCCTATGAATGTTGTCGTGAGGAGTTTCAGTTTTTATGCAGTCAGTGAGGAAAGTGCGAAGCGACCACAACCAAAGCCCCAGACCAGATGAATTTAAGCAAGTAGACCACTCCCTACCAGTTTTTTCCTCCGATTTGCATAAAAGTTGCGTTTCCAAAAGATAACTATTTTGAAAGCACTTGCAACCTTCGGGAGGCACTGAAAAATGAATTGCACAATCACGGTTGTTTTATTGATCTCTCTGTCTACGCTGAACCTAACTCACCTCCCCGGACAGATAGTTAGGGCGGAAACTTCACCACTTTTTGTGATCTCAACAATGGATACCTCTGAAGACAGTGATGATGGTTGCGATCTGGTTAATCCTGCTTAACTCTCGATCGCACTGGGGGAAATTGTCTATCTTGAGACATTCCCCCCACTGTCAATTATGATCCCTTTTTAAGGAGAAGATTATGACCTGCCCAATGGATCACCACGGCCGAGCCAAATGCCACATTACCGCCCATCCAGACCACCCCCAGCAGCAGTTTTGTTCTACCTGTGGACGTCGTTTTCATCATACCGAAAAATGGAATGATATTTTTTTCTTAGTTGTAGCCGTTTTAACATTGCTACTCATTACCATTAATCGGCTGCCACAACCATCGGAAAACACCAGGTCAATTTCCACCGTGGAAAATGCCGAATACATCATTCCCCGGTAATAATATCCTCCTCCGCTTCGGTTTGTTCGATTCCTTCAAGCCGTCGCTTGGCTTCAGTTTCCCATTGTTTGAATTTCTAGCCAATCTAACCCCGACTTTAGATCAAGATTAAAAAATGGGCAGCGATCGCCCCCCGGTTCATCACTGGTAGCTGGTGAAATCGATCGCTGGTAACCGTGGGTGTCCGGTGGGCTTGAGATCCTCAATCTCGCCGCCGATAAAATTAATTTGTCAGATAATTTGTCAGAACCCCCGATCGCCAGTTAAACTCAAAAATACAGTTGTGAATGGATAGTGATGAAAGATCCACAACCCGATCACCATCAAAATATTGCTATGATTGCTGGGGTAGCGCTATTCGTTGCCGCTATCGCCGCCGGTGTGACTTGGTGGCGGGCCGCTGTTGACACCGAACAACCGCCAGCGATCACCTCTCCTCAACCCCCAGAAACAACCGATGCGATCGAAAAAACCGTCAATATTTACTGGGTCGATGAAGCTGATAACCAAATTGTCTGGATTCCCAACTCCGTCACCCTCACCGTCAGTGCTTCCCAACCCCATACCGTCCTAGCTGCCGCCTTCGATCGCCTACTCTCAGGCCCCCAGGAAGCCAACCAATATAGCGAAATTCCCCCAGGTACTCAACTACTAAATTTGACCGCCACCCAAGACGGGGCGATCGCGATCGACCTATCCACCGAATTTACCACAGGCGGCGGTAGTGCCTCCATGATTGGCCGTTTAGGGCAAGTAGTTTACACCGCCACCAGCCTCGACCCCCTCGCACCAGTACGGATTTCCGTCAATGGCTTACCCTTAGAAGTCCTCGGCGGAGAAGGTTTAGAAATCCCTCAACCCATTACCCGACAACAGTTTGAACAGGATTTTAGGTAGGTTTCATAAGCCAGAAGCTCTGCTTCCCAACCCCTCTATAATCTCATGTAGCACTTGGTTTTCCTGGTAGTTTATATTACAATATTCTTAGTGTTGGGTGGCAATTCATCCCGTCGTCAATTGCCTGATGATGGGGGTATTCTTGCCTCACTAGATAAATCGGAAACTTTCAGGAGTTGCTATGGCAAATACCAGTAATTTTCGGCAAGCAATGGCTCAAGCCCAAGGTCAAGCCCTTGTAGGCCCTAACGTCATTGCCAATGCCCTCCCCTTTGTGGGAGGTGGTTTAGTTCTAACTGCTGTTGGTTCCTTCGGTGGCCTGAATGTCATCAGCACCAACCCGGGAATCTTCATGACCACCTTCTGGGTGGCCTTGATTGCTCAGTTAGCCCTATTTTTTATCGCTAGTAGGGTTCTTGCTAACGATAATAACCAGGTTGCCCTCCCCCTGTTAGCAACCTATAGCCTCATCACCGGATATACCCTCAGTCAGCACCCCGTACTGAAGTAACGGGGCTTCATGCCTCGGATTCCTCAGTTAGTTGACCAGTCTAAGCCTTAACTGGCTACGTTATTTAAGCCATGATACCTTGAGGTGCTTGCCAGCCTCTC
>Ga0213835_100190_pt1 | contig 73402 bp, 64 predicted proteins | sample SWPATP01_FD_160576 | JGI IMG/M metagenome (GOLD analysis project Ga0213835, IMG submission 160576) | Coastal seawater microbial communities from Marineland, Florida, United States - SWPA TP0 #1 | ecosystem: Environmental > Aquatic > Marine > Coastal | place: USA: Florida | collected 2016-08-05 | reverse complement strand
AGGGTTTAAACATATCTTAAAAATCAAGGTTAATGAATACCTAAATATAATAATATCAATATAATAAGTCAATATTCTTCACTAATTTAAGACCATTTAGTCTTCGACTTTTCGGAGCGGGCTCAATTTTGAATTCTCAATTTTTAAATCTCTTTGATCCATTAGCTTTGAGCTTCAAAAACTATCCATATCTCCCCCAAATTCCGTATCTTTCATGTCTATGAAAATCGGAAATCTTACCCTACCTGATAAAGCAGTTGTGTTGGCTCCAATGGAGGATGTCACCGATTCGCCGTTCCGCCAAATGTGTAAAATACACGGCGCGGATATCGTTTACACTGAATTTATCAGCTCGGAAGCAATGATTCGTGAGTCGGATAAATCGATGCATAAAATGCTTTTTGAACCAATGGAGCGCCCTTTTGCCATTCAAATTTTCGGGGGAAGGGAAGAGGCCATGCACGAAGCAGCCAAAATTGCAGAAGCAAACAATCCGGATTTAATTGATATCAACTTTGGATGCCCGGTGTATAAAGTGGTGAACAAAAATGCCGGTGCAGCCTGCTTACGCGACCTCGGAATGATGGAGCGCATGGCGGCTACTGTAGTTGAAGCTACTTCCTTGCCTGTAACGGTTAAAACCCGTTTGGGATGGGATGATAACTCCATTCGTATTCAGGAAGTGGCTTTGATGTTACAAAACGTTGGGGTGAAAGCCCTCACCGTTCATTGCAGAACACGAAGCCAAGGTTATAAAGGCACAGCTCGTTGGGAATACCTCAAATTGTTAAAAAACACGCCCGGACTTGAAATACCGATTATCGGGAATGGCGATATCACTACTCCTGAAGAAGCGAAGCATGTTTTTGAGACCACCGGCGTTGATGCCATCATGGTAGGACGCGCTGCCATCGGGAATCCATGGATTTTCAATCGCATCAAAACCTATCTCGATACCGGTGAAATGCTTCCTGAGCCTACCATCGAGGATAAATTGCATGCTTGCGCACAACAACTCAGAGCATCCGTTGCACACCACGGAGAGCGCTATGGCGTTATCATGATGAAAAAACATTACGGCAACTACCTCAAAGGAATCCGAAATGGAAAACATCTTCGCGTGGAACTCATGGAATTGAATGATCCTGAGCAAATTGTTAATCGACTCCTCGAGTTTGCAGAAGAAGCAGAGTTGGCGGTCTAATCGTTGAAACGATAATCTTTTCAGGTAAAATCAATTAAAAATACACCATCTCGGAACAATCAATAGTGATTAGCGTTGAATAATCGAGTCAGCTGTATTATATTGAAACATTGAGTCCACTCCGATTAATCTCAATTACGAAGTCAAATATGCAAGTATAACATATTGAAACAAAAAAACAATAACTTACGCTTGTTATACTTTGTATTTTTTTTGCCTCCACGGTAAACCGGGACTCTGGTTCGTGGTTCATAATTAACTTTTCGGAGCGGGCACAACTTTATAGTTCTAAATTCTTGATAGTGAAACGCATTTCCATTTTATTTACCGCCATTCTCTTCTTCATATCTTTTGATATTGCAGCTTCGCAAAACTTTGTGAGGGTTTCGTACGGTAACGATTTTCTGTCTGTTGGCAGTGGTGCAAGAGCCTTAGGTATGGGCGGCACACACGTGGCTATGGCCAACGATGTCACAGCAGGATTTTGGAATCCGGCCGGACTCACCCGCATTCAAGGGCTCGAAGTTTCGTACATGCACTCTGAGCGTTTTGGTGGAATTGTAGGCTATGATTACGGTGCTGTTGCATTTAGAGTTCCCAATGATGGCGGATTTATGTCCGTTAGTTTTTTCAGACAGGGCGTTGATGGTATCAAAAACACGTTGAATGCCTGGGATAGAGAAAGAAATCGTCCAAGGGAAAATGCACAGGATTTTATCACCGAATTTAGCGCCGCTGATGTTGCTTTTTTTGTTTCTTATGCCAATGTAATCAGTGATAATTTAAGTTGGGGTGCGAGCGCAAAAGTGTTGAATAGTCGCCTCGGACCATTTGCAAATGCATGGGGCTACAGCATTGATGTTGGCGCATTATACACGCGCGGCGATTACACATTCGGCGTAAATTTGATGGATATTACTACCATGACCAAATTTTGGTCGGTAAATGCAGGTCGCTTAACAGCACTTGAAGAAGATTTCGGGGATGAAATTCCGGTGGGGCAAAACGAAATCATCCTTCCAACCATCAAGCTTGGAGTTGCACGTTCATTTGACTTGGGGGATTTTACCCTCGTTGCCGGATTGGACACCGATTTGCGTTTTGAAAACCGCCGTACCTACTATATTAATGTCGGTTCTATGAGTATCGAACCCCATGTGGGAGTAGAGTTAGGCTACAAAAACTTGTTATTCCTGCGTACCGGACTCACCGAGTTTGCCACTGACCGAAGCGGAAGCATATACACATCCCCAACCCTTGGTGCCGGCATTCGTTTAGGGGCATTTGATTTGGATTACGGCTTCAGCAGTTTTGCGGGGGTATCGTCAGATTTGGGCTTCACACATCGTATATCCATGAAATTCACATTTGACCGACTCGGTCGTTCTTCCTGAGAGGATGCCATCCCAAAGTATAAGAAAACGGATCGTCGTAATCGGAGCAACAGCCTCCGGAAAATCTGAATATGCCGTTAGCCTTGCCCTCGCCATTGGTGCGCCGGCTGTTATTTCGGTGGATGCCCGTCAATGTTACAAACACCTCGATATTGGAACTGCAAAACCTGAGAAAAAACTCCTCGATGCCATCCCGCATCACTACATTTCTGAGCTTGAACCCGACGAAAAAGAAACAGCAGCCTCATTTCGGCGCAAATGCGATGCTTGGGAAAGTCTCTATCCCTCCGAAAAACCCTTGGTCTATGTCGGTGGATCAACACTCTATCTTCAAGCTCTGCTCTTTAACTTAGATTCCCTTCCCGAAACCAATCCAACGCACTATGAAACGTTGAAGGAACTTGAAGAAAAGCATGGATTGGAGCATTTGTATGGGTTATTGAAAGAAAATGACCCAGAATACATCACTCGGATGGATGGAATGAACAAGCACCGCATCTATCGAGCGCTTGGCGTGTGGATGGAAACCGGAAAGCCGTTCAGTAGCTTTCATTCTGCGCCCGAGGAGAAAGGTTTTCGGGATGGATTTGAAGTCCATTTCCTGCAATGGTCGCGTGAGAAACTGTACGAGCGCATCAATACACGTGTGGATGTGATGATTGAACAGGGATTGGTGAAGGAGGTGGAATCGCTACTCAAGCGTTATGATGCATCGCTGCAATCGCTTCAAACGGTAGGGTATCGGGAGGTCATACGTTATCTGAACGGAGAAATCGAGTATGCACAGATGATAGAAGACATCAAAACAAATACCCGCCGCTACGCCAAACGACAACTAACCTGGTTCCGCAGACCGGCATTCGCTCCCGCAAAACCAATAAATGCAGAAGAAATCCAACCTCCCAAAACACCCTTTGAAATTGTGTACAAATGACCCAGATTAAACAAACCCTCGCAGTAAACTAAACAATTAAACAGTTAAACAGTTAAACAAATAACGATTCCCTAGAACATCCCACCAAAAAACTTTCAGCTTTGAGCCTTCAGCTTTCAGCTCCCTAAACCCCTAAACTCAAAAATATGCTTTTCTCAGATCGTGATTACAAACTTGCCGTAAATATTCTTTCATTCAGCTGCAATGTCCAGAAAGATGAAAATGTAATGATTCAGCTTGTCGGGTTGAATGGAATTGGACTTGCTCGTGCATTGGTTCAGGTTACGCGTGAAATGGGAGCGCATCCGTTTGTTAACCTTGAGGATACCGAAATCGCTCGTATGAAAATTGAGCTTGGGGATGAAGCTTTTTGGCAGAATCAAGCCGAATCAGATCAGCTTCCCCTTATGAAAAAAATGCATGCCTTTGTGGGGATAAGAGCTTCTGAAAACATCTACGAAACATCCCAAGCCGGAAAGCTTCAGCATAAAAGTTACGCGGATGCCTTTCTGAAACCGGTGCATTTTGAGCAACGAGTGAAACATACGAAATGGTGTATTCTCAGGTATCCATCCCCGGCTTTTGCAATGAATGCAAAAATGCCAACCCACGCTTTTGAGTCGTTTTACTACGAAGCCTGCTTACTCGATTACAGCAAACTTCGCGATGCGATGATTCCCCTCGAAACACGCCTGCGACGCGCAAAAGAAATCCATCTGAAAGGGGAGGGAACCGATATTCGATTCTCTGTTGAAGGACAAAATTGGATTCCTTGTTACGGTTCCCACAATATCCCGGATGGGGAAATCTTTACCTCTCCGATTTTGGATTCCGTGAATGGTGTCATTACGTATGCTCCATCCGTGTATCAGGGAAAGCCGTTTGAGTTTGTGAAATTGCACGTAAAAGATGGCGTAGTAACCGATTTTGACTCATCGAATAATCAGGCTCTTGCTGATATTTTGGATACGGATAAAGGCGCCCGTTGCTTTGGTGAGTTTAGTTTTGGAACAAATCCCGTTATTGAAAAGCCGATGTATGACATCCTTTTTGATGAAAAAATTTATGGTTCGAATCATTTAACACTCGGTCAGGACTACGAAGAGGCTGCAAATGGAAATCAGAGTAGCATTCATTGGGATTTAGTCTGTATCGGTGCAGATGTATATCTTGACGGGGATTTAATTCGTAAAGGGCGATTATTTGTAAAAGATGATTTACTTCCATTAAATCCTCCCATGAAATCATAAAAGCTATTCACTTCGTTGTTATTTTCTGCAAAATAATCACGAAATACGTTAGTCATGAAAAAGCATATCATTATTCTTGTTGGATTTATACTTCTTCCGTTTTACGCATTTGCGCAATATGATCCGGTTGATATTCCGTTTCAGATGCCTCCTGAAGAGGTGGTTCGTATTGTAGATACCGCACCGGCTCCGGATGTAAGTTTGAGTCCGGATCGCTCTATGATGCTTCTACTTCAACGTAGCGGACTCCCAACGATTGAAGAACTCGCACAACCGGAATTACGTTTGGCTGGGATTAGAATCAACCCAGCAAATAACGGACCAAGTCGTGCCGCTTCATTCATCGGGCTGGAGCTTTACCATATAGAGAATGACACAACAACGCCCATTCAAGGACTCCCTGCCGGAGCGCTTATTCGCAATGTGAGTTGGTCGCCCGATAATACCCGAATTGCATTTACCATCAGCACGCATAGAAGCATCGAGTTGTGGACAGCCCATACCGAAACGGCACAGGCATCGCGCGTGGAAGGTGTTGTAATTAATGATGCGTTTTACGGTTCACCCATTTCATGGCACCCAAGTGGGGATATGATTTTCGCCCGCACGGTTCCCGTAGATCGTGGGGATACGCCTCAACCGCCACTTGCGCCGGCCGGACCGATTATTCAGCAAAATATCGGTAGAGCCGCACCGGCAAGAACGTTTCAGGATATGCTTCAAAACAGTCATGATGAAGCCCTTTTTGAGCATTATTTTACTTCGGTGATCTCCGGAATTAATTTGGAATCGGGTGAGATTTCCATCCTCACATCTCCACGCATTTTTTGGGCAGTGTCGCCATCCCCCAATGGAGAATTATTACTAACTTCTTATGTACATCGCCCATTTTCGTATGTGGTACCGGCATCACGCTTCCCCCTTGTAACGCAGGTGCTTGATATGCAGGGAAACCTCGTACATACTGTGGCAGAAAATCCATTACAGGATAGAATCCCCATAGGATTTGGAGCAACTTCAGAGGGGAAGCGCTCTATTACATGGCGGAATGATGCTCCGGCAACCCTCATGTGGGTGGAAGCACAAGATGGTGGAAATCCGCGTACGGATGTCGCCATTCGAGATCATGTCCTGTTACAATCGTATCCGTTTATTGAGGAGCCTGTGGTGCTTGCTCAGCTGGCAAACCGCTTTGCGGGAGTAATGTGGGGTCATGACGATTTAGCTTTAGTTGCAGAACGCTGGTTTTCAACCCGAAATGAACGTATTTGGCATGTAAGACCGGGTACTCCTGATGTAGAGCAGCGATTAATTCGAGACCGAAATTATGAGGATATTTTCAACGATCCCGGAAATCCACAAATGCGCCAAAATGAAACCGGCAATATGGTCTTACTCACAGGTGAAGACGGATTTACGCTTTATTTAACGGCAATTGGAGCATCAGAAGAAGGGAATCGTCCGTTTCTTGATCGTTTTAACGCGTTAACCGGAGAAACGGAGCGCTTATGGCAAAGTAGTTCTCCGTATTATGAATTTGTGGTATCGGTGGTCGATCAGAATGCGCATCAGGTCATTACAAGACGAGAATCGGTAACTGTTCCCCCCAATTATATCCTCCATCAATTTTCGGATGAAACCGAGCGACAGCTCACACATTTCGAGCATCCAAATCCGGAATTAATAGACGTATATCGCGAAATCATTTTCTATGAGCGGGAGGATGGAGTACCCCTTAGCGGGACATTGCTCTTGCCACCGGGTTACGATAAGGAGCGCGATGGTCGCCTTCCACTTATGGTTTGGGCGTATCCACGTGAATTTAGAAGCGCTGATGCTGCCGGTCAGCGCTCCGACTCCCCCTACAGATTCAACAATATCGGATTTTGGGGGCCGCAGTGGTTGGTAACTCAAGGTTATGCGGTTTTGGATAGTGCAACCATGCCGGTTGTGGGAGAAGGAGAAAAAGAACCCAATGACACCTTTGTAGAGCAATTGATTATGAATTCCGAAGCGGCTATCAATGCCGTAGCAGAGATGGGAATTGCCGATCCCAATCGTGCGGCTCTTGGCGGACACAGCTACGGTGCATTTATGACGGCTAATGTATTAGCACACTCAGATTTATTCAGAGCCGGAATTGCCAGAAGTGGAGCGTACAATCGTAGTCTTACGCCATTTGGATTCCAATTCGAGGAAAGAACGCTTTGGGATGACACCGACCTCTACATCAATATGTCGCCGTTTTTCTTCGCGCATAAAATCAATCAACCGTTACTTTTGATTCATGGTGCTGAAGACAACAATGCCGGTACCTTCCCGATGCAAAGCGAGCGATTGTTTCAGGCGATGCAAGGATTAGGGGGAACCGTCCGTTTAGTGATGTTGCCCCATGAAAGTCACGGCTACCGCGCACGTGAATCCGTATTGCACATGCTTTGGGAAACGCTGCGTTGGCTCGATCGCCATGTGAAAGAGGCGGAGTAGGAAAAAAGACGAGCATTCTTAACAATTCCTTCTAATTCGCAAAAGTCATATTTTTGAGTATGAAAACTTCACAAGAAATAAAGGAAATTTTGAGTAATCATAAGCAGCGATTGTTTAGCGACTATCCTATCAAATCGTTGGCTATATTTGGATCATATTCTCGATGTGAACATAATGAAAACAGCGATTTAGATCTTCTTGTTGAGTTTAGTGATAAGATTGGAATTCGATTTATTGATCTTGCTGATGAATTAGAAGGAATTGTAGGCTTTAAAGTAGATTTAGTTTCAAAAAATGGATTGAAGGAGAAGTATCTCGAAGCCATCGACTCAGAGCTGATTTATGTCTAAAAGAGATATTACGCTGTTACTTGATGATATGCTTCAAGCATCTATCAAAATTAAGCAATACACGGAAGGGTATGATTTTGATGCTTTTATGAACGATGAAAAAACAATTGATGCAGTTATTCGGAATTTTGAAATAATTGGTGAGGCTGCAAATAGGATTAACCCAGAATTTAGACAGAGTCACCCAGAGATTGAATGGAATAGGATAAGAGGGTTTCGCAATAGGATTGTGCATGATTATTTCGGTATAGATAATGAAATAGTTTGGCTAATAATTGAGTCATATCTTGATAATCTTATTGAGACATTGAAAAAAATCACATAAGCTTCGATAATCTCATTCACATGAAAAATAAATTTCGAATAATATTCGCTTATACCAAATAAGCATTATATTTCAACTATTATTTTTTATACAGTAGCGTACTTCATTTCACCCTTATGAAAAATGCCCGACCCCTATTTGAGAATCCATAACGTAGGTAAGCATTACGATGGTAATGCTGTATTAAAAGGAGTTTCTCTTGAAATCCACGAGGGAGAATTCTTCTTTTTGATTGGTCCAAGCGGGTGTGGCAAAACAACACTTTTAAGAATACTGAGCGGTCTGCTCGAACCTGATTTTGGTGATATCTATTTAAAAGGGGAAAATATCACCGATATACCGGCACATAAACGCGACTTAAACACCGTTTTCCAAAACTATGCGCTATTCCCTCATTTAAGTGTTTTCGACAATATTGCTTTCGGTTTAAAAATGCAGAAAACGCCAAAAAACGAGATAAAAGAGCGTGTTAACGAAATGCTTGATATAGTTCAAATGGGTGCTTTCGGCAATCGGAAAATTGGAACATTAAGTGGTGGGCAAAAGCAACGCATCTCTTTAGCGCGTGCATTGGTAAACGAACCGGAAATCCTTCTACTCGATGAACCCCTCGGCGCATTGGATGTCAAGCTTCGGAAATTGATGCAACATGAGTTAAAAAACCTGCAACGGAAACTCAGTACCACGTTTATCTGTGTAACCCACGATCAGGAAGAAGCCATGACCATGGCTGATCGGATTGCCGTATTAAACGAAGGCGAAATCTATCAAATAGGAACGCCGGCAGAAGTTTATAATCAGCCTGAAAACCATTTTGTAGCAAGTTTTATGGGGGATATGAACTTCATAGAAGCTACTTTAGTCGATACAAATCAGAAATGGCAGACGGCGGAGCTGAGGGATGGAACAAGAGTCCATTCCGTTCGTTGCGATGATCCATTCGATCAAGTTAAAGAAGTTGGAGTACGGCCGGAATGTTTTACTATTCTAAATGAGCATGAATCTGTCTCACCGGAAATGAATTTCTTAACAGGAACCATAACTCAGCATATTTTTGTGGGGAATATGAGTTACTTGTTGTTTGAAAGTGATGGAGGATTATCCCTTCGTTTATTAGGAAAAAATGTGGGGATGGAAAGTAAGCATCACACCGGACGCTGTAAAGTGGTATGGTCACCCGAGAACACCCTCTTTTTCGACTCATGAAACGATTCGATTCACTAAAGTGGGGAAGTCTTTCACCGGCCACATTTTGGTTGGTTTTCCTCTTTACCGTCCCACTATTGGTGATTTTTGTGTACAGCTTCTATGAGAGAGGCACGCACGGAGAACTTATCCCTGCATTTACATTCGAAAATTATCTGCGCGCCATTGATCCCCTTTATGCAGGTACGTTGTGGCGCTCAATACGCATTGCACTCATCAGTACTTTGATAACGCTTGGTTTAGGCTATCCGGTGGCATGGTACATAGCACAGCAATCAGCTACCAAAAAGCAACTGTTCTTGTTTCTATTGATAATACCATTTTGGACAAACTTTTTGGTGCGTACCTATGCATGGATATTCATACTTCGCACCGAAGGGTTAATGAACACAACCTTGATGCAACTCGGACTCATACAGGAACCCTTACAAATCCTGTTTACAGAAACAGCGGTAATTATTGGTTTGGTGTACACTTATCTGCCTTTTATGATATTGCCTATTTACGTTTCCATTGAGAAATTAGACAAATCTTTGGTAGATGCTGCCATTGATTTAGGAGCAAATGCATGGAATCGTTTCAGGAAAGTCATTTTACCCCTAACATGGCCCGGAATCGCAGCGGGATGTATTCTCGTTTTTGTTCCAAGTATCGGAGCATTTATTACACCTGATTTATTGGGTGGCGCAAGAACACTCATGGTAGGAAATCTCATACAGATACAATTTCTTGCTGCTCGTGATTGGCCCTTTGGTGCTGCATTAGCATTCATCGTAATGGGGATAGTATTGCTTCTAATGGTGATTTACGCATGGATTAATCAGCGAAATACAGGCGAACGAGGAGGGGTATTATGAAAACAAAGCTGAGTGATGCCTTACTATCAACATCCACATGGATAATTTTTGCCTTTATTTATCTTCCAATAGCCGTATTGGTTGTTTTCTCCTTCAATCAAGAGCGCATTAATGCCGTATGGACGGGCTTTACTTTCGATTGGTATATCCGTTTGTTCAATGATTCAAGTATGCATGCAGCTATTTGGAACAGTTTGGTTGTTGGAGTGGCCTCCACCATTATCGCTACGGTTTTGGGAACATTATTGGCGTATGGAATGCATAAATATCGATTTCCGGGTAAAATGTTACTCCAATCTATTGTTTATTTACCCATTATTATCCCTGAAATCGTGATGGCTGTTGCCATGCTTTCCTTCTATGTTTGGATTCAACTCACACTTGGTACTGTTTCTATTATTATAGCGCACGTCAGTTTTAACATATCATTTGTGGCAGTCGTCGTTATGGCACGGCTTGCAGGGCTTGATCCTGAACTTGAATCAGCCGCACGGGATTTAGGGGCAACTCCTTGGCAAGCGTTTCGGAAAGTAACCCTTCCACTCATCACTCCAGGAATAATTGCCGGTGCCCTTCTTGCATTTACATTGAGTTGGGATGATTTTCTCATTGCTTTCTTCACCGCCGGGGTAGGTTCAACCACGCTACCTATGAGGGTCTATTCCATGATTAAATTTGGAGTAAGTCCCGAGATTAATGCGATTTCAACGTTGATGCTTTTGTTTTCGATGATCCTCATTTTTGTAGCTCTACGCATTCAGGGAATTTATAGTGCAGCAGGGGTAGAGCGCGCATCGAGGAAATGAAATGATTTATTGTTCGAATAATTCGAATAATTCGTATATTTCATTTATTAAAATATCTTCCCTGAATATGAAAACATCAAGTTTAGAACAAATCATTGCAAAAAACTCACTAAAGAGTATTAGAAAGCTAGCAAAGACGTATAAAAACAGCTCTAAATCTATTGAGTTTGTTGTTAAAGGCGAAGAAGTAGCTTTTCAAGTTCCTGTATCCGCATTGAGTAGTCTTGAGGCAATTTTTGAGAATATTGCAAAAGGAAACGAGTCTGAAGTAGTTAATTTTAAAAAGTACTTTACTACGCAAGAAGCCGCTGAATATTTAGATGTTTCTCGACCTTTTGTTATTCGACTAATGGAAGCAGGAGAGTTACCTTTTATTAAAGTGGGTAGGCATCGAAGAGTCCTGTTTTCAGATTTAAAAAAGTATGAGAAGGGGCAGCAAGAGATGGCGCTAGATAAAATGAAGCAACTTGCGAAAGAGTCTCAAAATTTAGATTTGTATTGAGTTAAATGTCTAAGGTAGTCTTGATAGATGCTTGTGTATTATATTCGGCTCATATTCGAGACTTTCTTCTTCATATTGCAATTCAGAATGTATTTAAGCCAAAGTGGACAGACCAAATAAACGATGAATGGATTCGAAATGTACTTTTCGAAGAGAGCTCAAAACTTTATTTTTAGTTTTCATTTTACTAACTAACTGAGTTTAAAATTTTCAAAGCGTACTCAAAAATTGTTTTTATATTTAATGATTGTTGATTGCAACTTATTAACGCCTTTCTGATTATCCATTAACCTAAAACTTAAAGCTATGAAAAAGTGCATTTTGGTGTGTGTTGGTCTGCTAATCGGGTTGTTTGCCTGCTCCGGTGGTGGTGAACATCCTTATGAAATGACAAACCGCCTGAATTTTCTGAATTGGTCGTACTACATTGCTGATGAAACCATTCCTGATTTTGAAGAAGAGTTTGGAGTACGTGTACGATACGATAATTTTTCGAGCAACGATGAACTCCTGACAAAAATAAAAACCCAAGGTCGTGCCGGGTACGATTTAATTGTGCCAAGTGATTATATGGTTGAGATTATGATTAATCTAGGATTACTCCATGAACTCAATTTCGATAACATCCCAAATATTGAAAACATCGATCCGCGTTTCAGAAATATGCCTTTTGATCCGGGTGGACGTTATTCCGTTCCTTATCAATGGGGAACAGCCGGTATTGCTGTAAATACGCGTTTTATTGAAGAGGAAGTCACAAGTTGGGATATCCTTTGGGATCCACGTTTTGCGGGCAGAATTTCTATGTTAGATGATATGCGTAGTGGTATGGTTCCGGCTTTGAAGCGCCTTGGTTTCTCCGTAAATACAACTGACCCTGATGAAATCAATCAAGCAAGAGATCTTCTTATCCAACAAAAACCACTTGTTAGAGCTTATACAAGCGATACCTATATTGATTTATTGAAATCAGGCGATGTATGGTTAGCTTATGGATGGAGCGGAGATATTTATCAGGTAGCTCGTGAGAATCCTGATGTAATCTACATCATTCCTGAAGAAGGAACGTATGTTTGGGTTGATAATCTCGCTATTCCTAAAAATGCCAGAAATCGTTTTACCGCAGAAGTCTTCATCAATTATTTACTCAGACCGGAAGTGAGCGCTGAAATTTCTAACTACACTTGGTACTCTTCTCCAAACTTGGCTGCAAAAGAATTCATCGAAGAGCACATGCTTGAAGATCCCGGTGTATATCCTCCGGATGAAGTGCTTGACCGCGCCGAGTTTATGCGCGATGTAGGGGAAGCCACACGATTCTTTAACCGTGCTTGGCTTGAAGTCAAAACACACTAAGCAAGAAATTTTTTAAAGGCTGAAGTTCATCACTTCAGCCTTTATTAGTTATCCCCATTTAAATTCCGTATCTTATGCGCACTGACGTAAAAAGCCAGCCTATCGTTGTTGTTCGCGTGGTCCTTAGCCTCTATTGTTCGCTATCTCCCGGAATGGTATTAGACGTAAACGGGTGGATTCCTTGATGTAAACGCTGAAAAGTTCAGCCTGGGATAAGAGGAACGGCAGATACATTAAATCAATCAAAGCGAAAAAGACCGAATAACCTGTACTTATTTCCCACCGGATAAACCGGACAATGTAGGACTACGTCTGTTTCACAAGTAAAATTATATGATAAACGAAGATATGTTCAAGAATCTTGAATTAAGCGAACCCATCCTTAAAGCATTAGTAGAAATGGGCTTTGAAGCCCCAACACCGGTTCAGGCACAATGTATTCCTCCCATTATGGAAGGGAAAGATGTAGTAGGTCAGGCTCAGACCGGTACCGGTAAAACCGCCGCATTTGCAATTCCGGTTATTTCACGCATCAATTCAGAAAGCCGTGCCGTTCAAGCGTTGGTTCAGTGTCCTACACGTGAGCTAGCCATTCAGGTTACCTCTGAGTTTATGAAAATCGGAAAATACCTCAAAGGATTAAACGTAGTTCCGGTATATGGCGGGCAACCCATCCCCAGACAATTAACTGCACTAAAACGCGGCGCTCAAATTGTTGTTGGGACACCGGGGCGTACAATAGATCACCTCAAAAGAGGAACATTACACCTCGATAACCTGAGTATGTTAGTGTTTGATGAAGCCGATGAAATGTTAAACATGGGTTTCCGTGAGGATATGGAAGAAATTTTGACCTACACAAAAGGTAAAGTACAAACAGTGTTTTTCTCGGCAACGGTTCCGGCACCCATCCGTGAAATCATGCATACGTACATGAATAATCCGGTAAATATTCAAATTGACCGGAAAATGGTTACGGCACCTGACATCACTCAATATTATGTGGAAGTAAGAGATTCAGTACGCGTAGAAGCAATGAGCCGTTTAATGGATGTGCATCAGTATAAGCTTGGGTTAGTTTTCTGTAACACAAAAGTTCAGACTGAATCCGTTGCTCGTGAGCTCCAAGCGTATGGATTTTCGACCGAATTATTGAATGGTGATTTATCTCAAATGCAGCGCGATCGCGTGATGCAAAAGTTTCGTGGGGGCGAGATCGATTTATTGGTTGCAACAGACGTTGCCGCTCGCGGTATTGATGTGAGTGCGGTAGATGTTGTGTTTAACTACGACATCCCATACGATCCTGAATATTATGTCCACCGAATTGGGCGTACAGGTCGTGCCGGAAAAGCAGGAACTTCCATTACATTCTGTGCCGGTATTAAAAACCGCAGATTGCGTTCTATTGAAAAACAAATTGGCAAGCGTTTGCAACCAATGGCGATGCCATCTATGGCTGATGTGCGTGAATCAAGAATTGGCTCTCAAATAGAAGAGCTTGAAGCCACCCTTGAAAAAGGCGGACTGAAGCCATATATCGAGCGGATTGAACAAATGGCCGAAGGAAATTATTCTCCTACTGAAATTGCGGCAGCTTTCCTTAAAATGAAGATCGGAAATACCGAAGGGAAAGATTATGATGCCCCTAAACCTCAAAATGAGGGAAAAGAAAGACGCGAAAAAGGGGATAGAAAAGGAGATAGAAAAGGGAAAAGAGACAAAGGGGCTAATCAAAATACCTCGTTTTCTTTTGATTCCGATGCCGATATGGTGAAACTTACCTTCAATGTAGGCAAAAAAGATAAAATCCGTCCGGGCGACTTGGTTGGTGCCATAGCCGGTGAAGCAGGAATTCCCGGAAATGTAATCGGACACATCAAAATTCAGGATAATTACTCCTTTGTGGATGTTCCGTCCGACTACGCTGCTCAGGTAGTAGATGCCATGAACCGTTGCCAGGTTAAAGGTAAAAAAGTTCGTGTAAAGGTCTAAAACCTTTGACTTACCCCGAACATGAACCTCGCTTCAAGTTCATCGCCTCTTGCCGGGCCATGAACGTAGAGCGGGGTTCTTATGCTTAATACAAGTCCATCTAAAAAAGCACTTTGAGCTGTCCATTTGCTTCTGAGTTCATTAAATCGGAAGGAAATCCCGGTTCCGGCACTTGCAAGAAATTCATTATCGCTATTTAAGTTGAAGAAGCCCACCATTTCCTGATAGCTAAACGAGCCATTCCACGCCCTGCCAATTCCTGCGTAAGCTTCCAGACGCAACGGTCTCAGAATGCCCTGATTAAAGGGTTTATATGTATTCCAAATACTTGCGGAAATCATATTGTTTCCCGTGATATTGGCTTTACTTGAGCCGGTGAGCGCATACACAGATAGTGCATTTCCGCTATCAAAGACCAGATTTATATCATCTGCAACATCCTCAGCAAGGTTTACCGTGCTGAACCACGTTTTATTTTCCCAGCGATCAAGTGCGGTTCCTTGTGCCACATTAAACCGTTGTTGCCTCGGCATGCTTCTGGCACCACCGGTAGCCTCAATCCCAAAGCGGGTTGAAAATTTTCTATTTTGAGTTGAATAGGTACGATTAGCAAGAATCCCAAATTGATGCGCCGCATCCGAAGCCTTAAAAACAGCCAATGTTGAGGAAAACTTGAATCCATTTTGTGTTGCATCACCGACTTCAAGAGATCCATTTAAACCGGCTAAACTTCCGCGTTGCCACTCTCTGCGAACCGATGTTACTGTACGCTCTGCCGTTTTTTGAAGATGAAACGCCTCAAGCGAAAAAACGCGTCGTTGACGCTCGAGTCTTCCGTAACGACCCAATTGTTTTTCAATCCCTACACGCTCCCTGCTGATACCATAAAAGCGCTCAGCAGAGGCAAACCACCATCCCTCCGGACCTAAAAAGCGCCATCTATCCCGAAAAGAGAGGGTATAATCAACATCTAAGGCGTTTCCGAAGGGAGTTTGATTAACGTTTCCTGAGGTAAGCGTCAAGCTGGCATGGATGTGCTTGGTGTTAAAGAGATAACGACCATCGAGGCGTGTTCCGATCATCACACCGCTATGCTCACCAAACCAAAACGCCGGACGATATCCTACATTATAATGATTCCAATCAGCCATAGGTGCCTCCAAGAAGTGATATTGATACGGTCTCGGCCAACGATTATTCAATCGGTTAATATCTGCTAAACGATTCGTTGGGTCAATTTCGATGGAAGCAATCTGATTTCTGTTTGTGGGGATGGTGAACTCGTACGTGCGATGTGTCCAAAACCAGGCATCGAGTACGGTTCGGGGGATGTCCTCATCTTCCTGAGCCTTATGATGTAACATTTCATGTCGGGGGATGTTGAACAATTCCTGTCTGCCATCCGAGTAGGTAACGAGAAGATCGACCGGCATGAGAAATCCCCCCCGATTCTCTAAACGGATATGCGTTTGATTACCCGAAGATTGCACCTTGTCGATGGCTATGTCTATGGTTTTGGTTGTGTGAAGCATCCCGTGGAGATACCACCACAGCATCATACCACTTTCGCGTTCAACCACCCGGATGAAATCAACCGGGGTTGGGTGTCTGAATTGCCAATCAGTAAAAAAGCGCTGAAGCGAGCGTTTGAGCACATCCCTCCCAACAATATACTCTAACTGATGCAAGAACAGTGAGCCTTTACGGTACGAGGCAGTTACATAGGCAGCATTGGTATTAAACCAATCGGCATGCATGCCCATAGGTTCTTCGAGTTGATCATGAATGACCCGCAAATAACTTAAATAGGTATTGCGATGTGGATCTCCATCCGTTTGAAAAAGATATTGCATCACAATATCACTCATATACACGGTAAAGCCTTCATCAATAAAGTGATATAAACTTTCGTTTGTAGCGATGACCGACTGAAACCACATGTGTAATAACTCATGAACGGTAACTCCAACCAAGCTATACAGCGAGCGATGTCCGGTGATGAGGGTCGCCATAGGGTATTCCATTCCACCGTCCCCGCCCTGTATAATAGTAAACTGATCGTAAGGGTAGGCACCAAGATATTCATTCAGAAAAGCTATGGCTCTCGCAGTAAATACATCTAAGACTTGCCAATAAAGTGTTTGAGGGCGATCAACATACAGCAGATGAATTTCAGGACCATCTTCCATTTGATAACGCACATGAGTGAATTTAGGATCGGCTCCCCACATAAAATCAATTACATCAGGGGCAAAAAAGTGCCAGGTAAGTTCTGGAGTATCAGGTATTTCAAGGGGGAGGGAGGGATCTTCGTATCCATGTCCGATTTCTTGGGGATTTTGAAGATATCCGGTTCCGCCAACAACGAAATTGCGGTCGATTGTAATACGTACATCAAAATCACCGAAATTTCCATGAAACTCACGAGCTACATACGGGTGCGTTGCCCAACCATCCTGATCAAAAGCAGCTAATCGAGGATACCATTGAGCCATTGAATACGCAATTCCTTCTCGGTTATTTCTACCTGTACGCCGAATCTGAACAGGCACTTGTGCTTCGAATTCCATTTCAAGTATAGTAGAAGTGTTTGGAAGGATAGGTGTTGCAAGATCAACAATCAGGATGGTTCCTTCGGTACGAAATATCGTTGTAACCCCATCTTGTAATAGCGATTTGATGTGCTGATAGCCTATTTCATGGGGTTCAAGTCGAGAAATTCTATCCAACACTCGACCATCAGGATCAATAATAGTACGTGAGCGCTCATCCATCATGCTTCCCGGCTGAAACGCATTATAATATAAGTGATAGAATACGCGGGAAAGTGTATCAGGTGAATTATTGAAATAGGTAATCTGCTGCGTTCCGGTCATGATATGCGAGGTGACATCAAGCCGGATATCCATTGCATAATCTGCACGTTGCTGCCAATAAGCCTGTTGTGCTAAGAGAGGAGAGGCTAAAAAAATAAAGTACGAAGCCACAAAAAGGGCTCTACAAAGTAGGGAAACCGACATACCGCTTAGATTTAATGAACATTTAAGCGAAGAATATAGCAAAAAGGTTTAATATGCTATACGATTTTCCCGAATCTAATTTCTTGAGTTCAAGCCCGGAGTGCGTTGAAGGGTTTGGATGGTATTCAAAATGGTATCCATTTCGCGATTACTTACTTGCTGAAGAATGAAATACTGACCGCGCATATCTGTTGAAAGCTTATTTCTTCTTGAGAGCATTTGGGTATCGCCGGATGCTGCGGCTGTAATTTCTACACTCCCATGAATACCGGTAAATGTGGTGCTGTTATTTTCGTGCACGCGAATGTTATACCGCGCATTTGATGCGGATGCAATAGCCGTAGGTGTAGTAATTTGAATGGGAAAAGGAGTTTCCCCGGTTTCAATAAGCATTTCGCCCTTTAGAAGCTTAATGCGAAGTTCTGCATGATTAAGGTGATCGGTTTGATGGAACATCAACCTGCTATTCGCCATGAGATGCACCCGACTATGATTTTGGAATTCAAATTCAATATACCCATCATAACCGGTTACTAACGTATCAGAAACTTGAAGTTCATAACCAATTTTAGGAGCTTCTTCATACACAGTGTTTACCCAAGCTCTTCCCAAAACATCCACAACATGCCCAATATTTGCATTCTGAGCATTCGTGACGGGAATGATTGCAATAAGTCCTGCAATGATCAGTAAAAAAGATATGAGCAAACGATGTTTCATGGTTATCTCGGACGAGAACATTTAGTAATCCTCAAAATTCATTCAACTTTAAATTTACAAAAAAGTTCATCTATTCAAAGTAAAGGTATAACGAAGATAATAAAGCTAAAGGTATGAGAGGGTTAGAGAAAAAGTTGATGAATTGCTGAAACATCAAAATGATAAATCAAAAATGACTCCACTCCGATTAATCTAAATTAAGAATTTAGTAAAACAAGCTTAATATGTTGAAGCTTAAAAACAATAACTTACCTTTGTGAATCTTCGTGTCATTGTTGCTCCACGGTAAACCGGGACTCTGGTTTGTGATTCAAAAATGACTTTTCGGAGTGAGTTTAAAATAGATTTCAATTCATTTCGTTTCATCCCTGAAAATGAATTACTAAGACCTAAAAATTAGACTCATGTTGTCCAGCAAAGCGTTTAAAGCTCTCAAAAAACGATCCCGAAACAGTAAAGATAACATAACCATTATTGGTGCCGGTGCAGCGGGGATGGCAGCCGGTCTTCTGCTAAAAAAACTTCAAATTCCGTTTCAAATTTTGGAGGCAACCTCTGTTTATGGTGGACGTTTGGCAAAACTAACCGGATTTGCTGACTATCCGATTGATTTAGGTGCACAATGGCTTCACGGAAAGAAAAGGATTTTAGGTGATTGGATTGATGAAACGAAGATGGAAATCACTCACGACCGGAGCAAGGAGGTGTTTTGGTTTCAAAATCGTCTTGTTGACCAACTACCTGATACTATTGATATTTTTGAAGACGAAGACCTCCCTGATGTAAGTTTCAAGGATTGGGCGCACGAAAATGGATTAAACGCAGATTATGATAATATCATTGAGTTTATGGCAGGAGATTTGGGAGCCTCGGCTTCAAAATTATCCGTTTATTATAATAACACCGAATTTGAAAACTGGAGGACAGGCAGTAAAGATTATAAATTCAAAGAAACGTTCTTTGATTTAATCGACCGGAAATTAGCCCAACATTTGAAAGACGATATCCTTTTTGATACACCCATAAAAACCATTGATTATTCAAATGATAAAGTGAAATTGATTGCAGAAGATGGGCGTAAATTCGAAGCGGATAAAGTCATTGTTACCATTCCAATAAGTGTTCTTCAGCAGGGGGATGTTGTCTTTATCCCAGAAATCCCAAACAGTAAAAAGCAAGCATTTAATAAAATTGGGATGGATGTAGGGATAAAAATCTTCCTGAAATTTGCAGAGCGTTTTTACAAAGGAGTTACCTTAGGGGGAAGTGTTTGTGCCGCATACATTGACGAACAATACGGCAAAACAGGAACGACACCGATTTTATTGGCCTATCTAATGGGCGACCAAGCCGAACGACTTCAACAAGACGGCTCAGAAGATGATATGATTACTGCATTGTTGAAAGAATTAGATACAATGTATGATGGTCAAGCCTCTGAACACTATCTGGAAGCCCATATTCAAGACTGGGGGAAAATGCCTTACATCAAAGGAGCATATTCATACAGCACAGTGGGCATGACGAATGCCCGATACATAGCAGCCCAGCCTTTGTCTGACAAAATTTTCTTTGCCGGCGAAGCCATGCATGCCAACGGCCATCACCAATCCGTCCACGGCGCTATTGAAACCGGTATCAGGGCAGTGAAGGAGATTTTGAGTGGATAATGTTATCTGCCTAGTATTATTCGTCTAGTTCGGAATTTATACGGTTTGGTTGAATGCTAGACCTCTGAAAATGATGCGAGTTGCAGGTATTATGAAACAGAGTTCATAAAGATGAGTACATTATTCTTCACTTTTTTTAGCTCGAAAACGGATGAGCTGCCTTCTTATTGAATCAAGTAAAATTGACAAATGTCAAGTTGAGTTGATATTTGGACTATAGATACATTCGAAATGCTTTTCATTATGTATGTAGATTTGTATGTTACTTATGAACCACTGAAAGTCCGAATGGGCCGTAGGTGGTGTTTTTTTATGTAGGAAATTAACTATTCCTAACTCACTATGTCTGCCTGTTAACTGCTGAATCTACAGCAATTTATTCAATACATATTTTTGTTCGGGATGTCGTGGTATCTCCGGGTACAAATATCGTACATACTCTTTTTCGAGCAGGCCTTTCAATGTGCGTTGCAACGCACCAGTCCGCTTTGTTAAACCTAACTCTTTAACAATTTCTTCTGTTGAGCATGCCCCTTTCTTTAGAACAGCTAAAATTGCTTTTTCAGTATCATTAAGCTCATCTTTTACAGCTTGACCCCCAGCTTGACCCCTAACTTCGCCCTTCTTTTTTACTTCCGGATGCACCGGCAGAATAGCTAAGAAATATGTCCGATCATCATCAGTCTCAAATATCGGTTCAGGGGAACCGTTTCGTTTCATGGCATCGTAGATTTTTGGGAAGCCGGTGGCTCGGCCTTCTGTAAGCTGAAGTTCTTTTAGAAAGTCACCAATCCGGCGGTTCCGGTATTCGCGGGATACGATGCGTTTCTATAAGCCGTGAAAAAAAGGCTAAAATGATTACACTACAACCTCATGCAGTGGTCTTAAATCTGGATTTGAAGCTACTTCATTCATGTAATTATCAAGATTCTTTATATCGATTATTGATATACCGAAATCATCACAATGGATTTTAAATCGTTAAAGAGATTTTCGACTTCATTTGAATCGGGCTGAAATGATTCCTGCTGATTGTGAATTACAAAACTAAGCATAAGTCAATTCAAACGGATTAGATATACTTTTTGCACCAAAGCGCTTCAAAAGCTCAACCTGAATTGAAGGATCAATAACTATTATCCTTTTTTACTGAATCAAATGACATTATATTATACATGAATCTGAAACCAGACCAGTCCTGTTAGTAGGATTCCCCCGGGGCAGTGAAAACGGCCCCTTTTTTATTTTTTAGTGATCCGTATTAGTCACAGAACACTTATCTGGAGTTAGAGAAAGAAGTTTAAATCGCCAATTTGGAAGGTATTCAACTTTTTTTTTCAACCTGTATTTCTGATCCGGGTGTTTTAGATTCTCAGGATATTTGTACTCTATCAGGTCATTCTCTATTAGATTTTTAACGTTTCTTCTAAATGCTCCCGTTCTGCTCTCCAATCCAAATTTTTCAAGTAATTCTGCCATAGAGCATGGCCCCTTACTCAATATATTCAGAATTGCCTTCTCAGTATCATTTAGGGCACTATCAAGAACATGGCCCCTAGCATGGCCCCCAGCATGGCCCCCAGCATGGCCCCTCTTTTTTACTTCCGGATGCACCGGCAGAATAGCTAAGAAATATGTCCGCTCATCATCAGTCTCAAATATCGGTTCAGGGGAACCGTTTCGTTTCATGGCATCGTAGATTTTTGGGAAGCCGGTGGCTCGGCCTTCTGTAAGCTGAAGTTCTTTTAGGAAATCTCCAATACGGCGGTTCCGGTATTCGCGGGATACGATGCGTTTCTAAAAGCTGTCAAAAAAGGCTAAAATGATTACGCTACAACCTCATGCAGTGGTCTTAAATCTGGATTTGAAGCTACTTCATTTATGTAATTATCAAGATTCTTTATATCGATTATTGATATATCAAAGTTATCGCAAGTGGTTTGGAAATCTTTATAGAATTTTTCGGATTCAGAAGAATATGGCAGAAATGAATCTTGTTGATTGTGTATAACAAAGCTAAACTTACCATCACGCTCAATATTTCTGATACATTGGAAACCGGTTAAATATGTATGTATGTTATTAGTTAAGTTAGCTTGTTTAATACCAAAATCAATTCCAACAGATCCTATCATACTTCCATTAAAAGCTCCAAAATCGAGATATAATGGTTTTAGTAAATGATACCTTCCGCTTTCAGGGATATACTCACCAATACTAACTTTTTCGGTTATATTTTTCTTTTCTGCAAGCTCAATAAACTTCTTTCTTATTCCTCTGGCACGTTTGCGTTCATCCAGCTTCTTGTCTGATGCTAATGGAAGGAAGTTGTGTTTCAGGGTTTCACTTTTAAACTTAAAGCCGCTTTGTGACCCGTCATAATAGACTTTTTTCGAATCAGAAATTTGAAGGATGCCATTCCAATATCGCTCTATATAATTCCAGAATGAAGGGTCGAAAGCCTTTGATTTCCAGCTATCATCATTCTCTTGTAATAGGTTTAAAACGTTTTTAGAGTCGTCTTTACTTGAATGGACGAAAATATTTTGCAGCCTTGAAAGTTCTCTCTGTTTTAGCCAATGTGTATCTAATCTGCGAAAATCTTTGTCAAACAGGCATAGTCCTATGGCTATCCGTTCTCCGGTTAGTGTATTCGGTACCCAGTAAAAAATTCTGTATTGTATGATATGTTCCATAGCTATTTACGGCTAAAGTCTAAGTGACCGGTAAAAACTTCATGTAAGCGATTCTTTCTATGATCCAAGTACTCTAAAATGGCACTTTTTTCATCTTCCGCTAATTGCCAACCATCAGGTAATAAATCCAATGTATGGTTAATGAACGTAAGATCAGACGAATTGATTTTGTCGCATAGTCCAATTCCGGCTGAAAAGAATTTTTTAGGATTTTTTTTGAAGTAATGTTTGAAGTAATGAGAATTAATAAGCAAATCACCCTGTTCACCCGGTTCAGTAAAATACTCTTTTATCTGCTTATTTGCTAAACTGCTGAAACTGTTTTGATCGAAAATAGCAGAATGATCTATTGCATAAACTCTTTGTTTTGATACAATTAAGTTAAGATTGAGAGGTTGTCTGTCGCTATTCTTTAACCATAAGTCCATTACTAAAATTCTTGCCAATTCCTCAGGATTTTTAAGTTCATCTTTAATCTTTGAACTTTCATATAATTCATCCTTCAGATCATCTCTTGCATTTAACCACTTTGAAGCAAATACATGATGCTCAACAAAACGTCCTGTAATATGCATTAATTCTTCTGAAAAGAGACTTGGATTAAATACGAGAATTTCAGCTTTTGGTATCGATATATCGAAATATTTGAACAACTTATATGCAAGGTATTCGCAAATTAAATTTCTCTTCGCATGTCCTTTAATATCATGTTTAATTAAATAGGCATCACCATCCTCGGCAGAAACTTTAATAGGTTTATCACCAGTTTTTAGAACCTCCAGGACAGAATCAACTCGTAAGAAATCATGAATACCCATAATTTATTTCAATTTATTTCTCCAAAAATCCCGTCCACCTCCCCCATCAACCTCCCCGTCTCCACCAGCGCCACTACAATCTTCTGATAATGCTGAATTTCCTCCATCGTTAAAATGCGCCCTCTGCGGTCTTTGAGCCATTTTTGGGCGGGTTGGTAACCGCCGATGTAGAATTCCCAGGCGGTTTTGGGGACGTTGCCGAAGTATTGCTGATCGTTGATCCAGACTTTGCCGGTTTCGCTGTCGTGGCCGTCAGGTTCGTAGCCGGGACTTGTGGCGGTGAGTTTGCGTGTGACCTCATTGCTGCCGGCTATCGGGTATGTGGTGATGAAAGTATCTAACACCGGATGTTCCATAAGGTGGAGTTTGCGCAGCTCGCCGCCCAGGCTGACCAGTTTCCAAAATTGTTCCGGGTCCTCAGGGTAGGGCACGCGCGGGAAATCTATTTTGAGGAATTCTTTGTAGGTCTCGCGGTACGCGGGCGAGTGGAGTACGGCGTAGATGTAATCCAGCAAATCAATCGGGGCGAAGGTGCCTTCGGTTTCTTCTTTTTCGGGCGTGAATTTCAGACCGAGGCCTTCGGCAATTTTTTTTACGATTTTGAGGTTGAGGTTGGGTTTGCGTTCGGGTGTGCCGTCGAGGGTTTGTTGATTGGTGTTTGAATAAACATAAAGTGGCGCAGTTTGAGGAATACCCTTGTAACTAAAATGATACCTGTTATCGATTACTTTATCTGAAACTTGGATGTTACTCCAATATTCATTGGTGGATTGTCGAGAAAATATGATTCCAATATTATCGCCTTCTGTCATGTGTCGCATTACCTCACCTCTTGGCATACAATGGAATCCTTTACTATTTCCAGTATAATAGGTCCACTTATTGTCAAATGGCCGATATGAAATTTTTATATAATTCTCTTGTTTCAGTCCACTATCTACCAAGTCTTTTTTCGCTAAATGTACTTTCCAATCTCTAACATCTTTTCCAAGTGAAAATCTACTTCTTGCTTTTTCATTTTCTAAATTAACAAAGCTATTTATAGTTTCTTCTAATGAACTCTTAGAATTGTGTATTGTAAAGTTATCCCTTGCAGTTACAATACCAACTGATTTAATCCTAAATAGATTATTTAAATCAATACCTTCATTATAAAGTCTTTCAGTTTCAAAGTCTTTCTGAACCAAATAGTACATGGGCTCGATTTTCGGTAAAGCTCCAAAACCTATTGTTGATACTGTGCTATCTAACAAAAACCCATACTTTTCATATCTCTTTCCGTAAAAATCAAAGTGAAAGACCTCACCCAACTCATTCACTTTCTTTTGACCGGTTTTAATCATTAAATTAATGGAAACACCCTGTTGTATATCAAATACATTTTCATCCGGTGACCCATCGGGTGCTGTTTCTTTTTTCTTGCTATTTCCGTGAAGATCAATCGTGTATATCTTATCATAGGTTTTCAGTAGATTCCATCTCATCCCCCGAAAAGTTGGATTGTCTAAAAATCCATGTGGGTTAATAAATGCAAGAATTCCTTCCCCATTTTTCTCAATAAAATGCTGCCCAAACCGGAGGAACTTCACATAATCATCATTAATCCATTTCGGGTTTCTCTCTTTAAGCTTTTCTTTTCCGCCCGGTTCCTTTTTGTAATCCTCCATCAAATTCATAATCCACTCGCCTTTGTTCTGGCTTTCTCCACTATACGGCGGATTTCCCAAAACCACCATCACCGGTGTATCGCGTTTGATGTGGTTGGCTTCGTTGGCTTCGGCGCTGAGCCATCCCGCAAAAAGAGTCCCCGTATCGGGGTGGTGTTCTTCCAATGAGTTGGTGAGATACACCCGGAATCGCTGATTGCTTTCGCGGTCGTAGCTGGTTTCTTTCAGGAGCATATCCAATTTCAAATGCGCCATAGCGTAGCTGGCCATCAGAATTTCGAATCCGTTCAGGCGCGGAATCAGGTGATTTTCCACATAATCAGGCCAAATGCCTTGCTGTCCTTCAAACTTTTTGTGAATCTGCTTAATCACTTCCGCTAAAAAAGTGCCCGTTCCGGTTGCAGGGTCAAGAATCTGCACTCGGTGCACTTCCTCCTCACGCATTTTGTATCCGGTGGGCGATTTTTTATCGGGGATGTCGGTCTTTACCTTCACTTTGGTTTTAGACGTATCCGCCAATCCATCTTTCAGCCCAAATTCGGTTTTCAGGATGTCATCCACTGCCCGCACAATGAAATTCACCACCGGCTCAGGCGTGTACCAAACACCCCGACTCTTACGCAGTTTCGGGTCGAACTCCGCCAAAAACGTTTCATAAAAATGGATGATAGGATCGGTCTGCTGTGTGCTTTTCCCGAAATCACGGAGCAGCGCCGCCACATCGGTGGCTCTGAAAAGGTCAGCAAGGGCATCCACAATCCAATCAATGCGCTCATCCAAATCGTAACCTGCAATGTATTGGAATAATTTTCGGAGGAAGGGATTCGATTTCGGGATGAGTCGAGCCGCTTCGAAGCGTGAGAAGCTTTCAAGCTCTTTATCATGAAGTCGCGCAGCAAACATACCGTAAGCGATGGTCTGCGCATAGATATTGGCAAACTCGCGTTCATCAATATCATGAATCAAAACATTCTGAAATGCAGAAAGTTGTTCACGTAAGGTAGTATTTTCACTTCGCTTTTCGCCGTTTTTATCTGTGATAAGAGCACTTTCGATGATATCCGCCAAAAGTCGGGCTTTGGATGCCATCAGTTTAGATAAACGAGAGGCCGATTTAATGGTTTGTAAGTTATGATGCGAAAAATCGAGCATCATTTCTTTAAAACGGGTTTCATTTTCAGGCAGAAAACGAATAGAATTCCCCGCAATCTCCCCGATGCGCGTTGATTCGACAAATTCGCCATCCCTATAAAAATGAAAATCCAGATAATCCGTGAAAATGATATTTGGCAGGGACTCACGGTAGCGCTCAAATTGCTCTTTATGCTTTTTTCCGGAGAGGGGTTCTCCAATATCTTTGGCTTCGATATAACCGACCGGCACATCACGACGCGTTAAAATAAAATCAGGAGCCCCACAATTGATACGAGTAGGCTCATTGGTAATCATCACCTTAGGAATCATCCCCCGAAAAAGTTCCTCTAAATCGCCACGATAGCTATGTTCTGTGGAAATTCCGGATTTCCAACGCTTGTTTATGGTGTTTATGTAGGCTTGAATGGTCATGATGCACAATTCCCGATGTTTAAAGAGGATAATTTGACGGCAATATACATAAGAAAAACCATCCTTTTACGGTATAATTGCGGTAATTAAGGGTAAGCTCTTCAGAGTTGGTTTTTTCTGAGTTTATCAAATAATCATGCCTTGTATTTAGTTCACATTCCAACATGAGCCCAGCTCGTCATACTAAGATTAAAATATCCGAGAAAACGTTAATACACTTGAAAGGTATGACTGAGTTTTTCATGTATGTCATTTGTAGAATAGCATGACTACATGCTGAAATTGCTTGGTTGCTCTGTTACGTAATAGCCCTGAAGGGGCGACGCAAAATCGAGCGTGGGGCAGCGTCCCACGCGGAGTATGGTGCGGCAGTGAATGCAAAAATGTTCAATCACCAATGCTTCGAGTAAATTCCGGCGAGATTAGCCTCAAAAATTTTCTTAATTATCTACCATCGTAAAGGGCTTTCCGGAATGACCTGCTAACGGTTTTCGAGTTTGTCATAGCCATCATTGTCATAACCATCAAGTGTATAATACATTAACACACGCAATCATTTATTTATAAAACAAAAAAAGCCGCTACAAACTTTTGATTTGTAACGGCTTAAGTGGAGCTATGGGGATTCGAACCCCAGACCTTCGCGCTGCCAGCGCGACGCTCTAGCCAGCTGAGCTATAGCCCCTTGTTCCCAAGACTTTTAATATACGCTAATTTCCCTTCATGATGCAAGAACAAGAAACTGAACTGGGATTGTTGAGCCCACTCCAATTAATCTCAATTTCGAAATTAGTTATGCAAACGTTGTATATTTAAACGTAAAAACAACAACTTACTTTAGTGTACTGAGCGATAGCGATTCCCGCGAAGCGAATCTTTGATTCATTCTGCCTTTGTGTTTCATAAATATCTTTTCGGAGTGGATCAATTGTTTAAACCTAAAAAAATATTTTTTAAGCACGCTTAACTCAAATAATAATCAGTTCAATTCTACGTATATTCGATGCATTGTAGCAATACTGCAAATTAATGAACTCAATAACGCTTTAACCTTTACAAAAACATGCAACAATATTTTCGCTTATCAGTGCTCGCTTTAGCATTGATGGTGTTATTCGCCGGTTGTCGTTCCTCAAAAGAACTCAAACATCCGGACGTTCTCACGCTTGAGTATTTGATGTCATTACCACACGATGTATTAAAGGGTATGGATAGTGATGGGGATGGTCTTAGTGATTATGATGAAATCTTTGTTCACGGTACAAATCCGCTAAACCCGGATACCGATGGCGATGGTATTTCTGATTATGACGAAATCTTCACCTACGGCACCGACCCACTTAATCCTGATACCGATGGTGATGGCTTAAACGATTACGAAGAAATCTTCGTTTTTGGAACTGACCCGCTTAATCCTGATACCGATGGAGATGGCCTCAGCGATTATGATGAAGTGAATAAGTACAGAACTAACCCACTTCAGGCTGATACCGATGGTGATGGCCTCAATGATTACGACGAGATCTATGTACATGGCACCGACCCAAACAATCCTGATACCGATGGCGATGGATTTAGCGATGGACAGGAAATTGCCATGGGTACCGATCCACTCGATCCAAATGACCCAATCTTCATTCGTGAGCTAGCGCAAATTAACTTCGACTTCGACCGTAGCAATATTGATGCTCGCGCAGCACGCTTACTTGCTGATAACGTTGAAATGCTAAAAAATGCGCCAAACTTCACAGTACGCATTGAAGCTTTCACAGATCACGTTGGTGGAGATCAGTATAACCTTCGCCTGAGTGTACGCCGTGCAAATGCCGTGGCTGATTTCTATAGAAGAAACGGTATCTCAGCTGATCGTATGACAGTTTCCGGTCTTGGAAAAGATCCGAATCCATGTGCGCAGTGGGATGCAAACGGAAGAGGATGTCGCGAAAACCGTCGCGCCGCAACAATTCCGGTTAACCCGTACCGATTCAACCCTGTGTTTGATCGCTAATTAAATAGTGTTCAAAAAGGTTTAAAAAAGCTGCCTGTTTAAAAAACGGGCAGCTTTTTTTGTAGGGGGATGAGTTCTGAATCATACAACCATCCCTATAAGGCCGGCCTCTTCACACTATATTCGCAATGGATACGTAATTTTTGTGATATTTCATTAAAACAGTCTGATTTCTTTCTGCGATTGATTATTTTATTCGGAATAAATTGACTTTTAGTCACTTAACACGTGTTGATTTTAGACTTTTCCTTAAAAAACTGAACATAACCTATGGACTTTAACGATTTTGTTTCCCGGTTCAGGGAAACATTAGCCACTATTTTTGGTGAAAAACAAAATGTCACTGAAATTAGTGTAAACCGAGGAATTCCCGGTCTTATCATGCGGGATATTCTTGATTGTAAGCCTCTTTCTGTTTTTATTCCTTCTGAGTATAACGGAAGAGGTGCGGATGTTAGCGAATGCCTCAAAATTCTTGAAACGGCTTCTTACTATTCTCTCCCTGTAAGCTTGATGACCGGAATTAATGGTGCGCTGTTTTTACAGCCCCTTAGCTTGTATGGTCAAGAGCCTATGAAGCAAGAGGCATTCCGTAATTTTATTGAAAACAGAAATATGGGTGGGCTCATGATCACGGAGCCAAAGTATGGTTCTGATGCGCTCCACATGCAAACCCATTATGTTGAAACGGAAAAAGGATACCGAATCCAAGGGCTAAAGCATTGGGCAGGTCTCACAGGGTGGGCTGATTATTGGCTTTTAACGGCACGCAAGAAAAATGATGCCGGTGAACTCGCCCGTGATATTGATTTCTTTGTGCATCGCAAGGTAGATAACGGAATTCAAGTAGAGGAGATGTACCATAACCTGGGCTTGTATATGCTGCCTTATGGCAGAAACAGAATCAACGCTGAGGTTGATGCAACGGCTCGTCTTGTGCCAAAATCAACCGGTGTTAAGATGATGCTTGATATTTTGCACCGAAGCAGACTCCAATTCCCTGGAATGGGGATGGGTTTTGTGAAGCGAATGATGGATGAAGCCATCGACCACACCGAGAATCGTCTTGTTGGCGGACAGCCACTGATTAGCTATGATCAGGTAAAAGAACGTATTTCTAAGCTTCAATCGTACTTCACTACAATTTCTGCCATGTGTGCCTACACTTCAGAAAAGGCAAAAATGGATGTTGATCTGTCAAGAGCCGATGTTCAGGCAAATTCCATTAAAACCATTGTAACGGATTATATGCAGGAAGCTGCTCAGTCGTTACTCCAATTGGTTGGAGCCAAAGGGTACAGGCTTGATCATATCGCAGGACGCTCAATTGTGGATAGTCGCCCATTTCAGATTTTTGAAGGCTCGAATGATATTTTGTATCAGCAGATATCAGAATCGATAATTAAAGCGATGCGTAAAATGAAAATGACCAATTTATACGAATATTTGAAATCGTATGAATTGAGCGAAAAATCAGCTGAATCACTCAAAAAAGTGCTGGACTTCAACATTGATTACAGTTTGAGTCAGCGTAAACTTGTTGATTTAGGTAAGGCGATCAGCCGTGTTGTATCTATGGATTTCGTACATACACTTGGTGAACGAGGTTTCAGTAGTGCGCACGTCAACAACGCTTTAGAACAGCTGCGCCAAGAGGTTTCCCAAATGATAAACAGTTACGCCGGCAAAATGGAAACCGCTGTGATAATGGATTCAGAATCCGCAACAGATTGGCGTAATTACATCAAGTAACGAAAGCTCAGGAATGTTCTCGAACTTACTTGAAATGTTATTATCCCGGAAAGCCTAAAATAAAAATGGCTTCTCCGGGATTTTTATTTCGCTCTTGAGCTAAAAATTAACTGCGATGCATTGTGGTTTTCATAACCACATTTTTATGCATCATTTGATTCACCGGACATTTTTCTGCAATATCTTTTGAACGTTCAAAAGCGGTATCGTCGTCAATTCCCGCAAGGTGAATATCTTTATACACATACCGAATGCGACCACGATTTAGGAAAGGTTTTTCTTCCTCCGGGAGGTCATCCTCAGAAACACGCTTCACTTCTGTTTTTATGTGTACATCAATTTGTCGCCAGCTTACTTTTTTGTGCTCATAATACAGTTTTAGAGTCATGGCCGTACAGGCCCCCAATCCCCCTAAAGCAAGCGTCACCGGATCAGGACCTTCGTTGGTTCCACCGGCACTAAGTGGCTCATCGCAGATAAAAGTATGTTCAGGAGTCTTTATTTCAGTGAAAAATCCCTGTTCTTGTTTAAGGGAGGAGATAATTAATTGATTCATGGATACACGATTTTTAGTTTGATGATATTATGATGGAAGATAATCAAAAAGTACCCGGAAACCGGACAGAAATCATAGAGTCTAATCAAAATACCCCGTATTTTAAGTGAATGAGTAAAAGAAAAAAACATATTGCCGTTTTAACAGGCGCCGGTGTGAGCGCCGAAAGTGGATTGCTAACCTTCCGTGATAGTGGTGGACTTTGGGAAGGCTATGATGTGATGCAAGTGGCTTCCATTGAAGGATGGTACGAGAATAAAGCGCTTGTGCTTGATTTCTACAATATGCGCAGGAAACAAGCGGCCACTGCTCAGCCAAATGACGGACACTACGCTTTTGCCGAGCTTGAAAAAGCGTATGAAGTTGATGTTATCACGCAAAACGTTGACGACCTCCATGAAAAAGCCGGTTCTACCCGTGTACTCCATCTGCATGGAAAACTCAGAGAAGTACGAAGCTCCGTAGATAGCTCGCTCGTTTTTGATATTGAGGATAAACAGATTCAATTAGGAGATAAATGTCCAAAGGGGAGTCAATTGCGCCCAAATATCGTTTGGTTTGGGGAAATGGTTCCAAATATTGAACCGGCATCAAAGATTATTTCTAAAGCAGATATAGTAATCATTGCCGGAACCTCGCTCGTAGTTTATCCCGCGGCAGGTCTGCTACATTATGCCCGGCGCGATGCTGAAATATATTTGATTGATCCGGTTATTCCCGATACCGTAATTGGAAATCCACGCATACAATGCATTCAGGAAAAGTCGGGAACAGGGATGAAAAAACTTGCTGAAAAACTGCTAAAAGAAGCCGAATAAGCCGGAATTTTAGTGTAAGCCTTGTATCATCGAAAGAATTTATAACGACACATAAATAAATTAAACAACCTATAATGAGTACAAAAAACGAACAGGAACGGGAAGCGCTGAAACGTTATCTCGTAAATTTCCTGAATCTCGAAAAAAAATATCCGTTACTACCCGGGGCTAAGCATCTGGAAAATGTGGCTTCCTTTATTGGATTGTCTGTAACTGAACTAACTGACAGCCGAACACATTGTGATGATCAGGCGGAAATGGCTGCACAGGAAATTTTGAAGGATGAAGATATGCTTAAAGCCATCGAGAAAATTCCGTTCAAAAAAGGGCAAACCGTTTTGGCTATTGGTGATTCGTTCACCGATGATCTTTCTGGATGGTTCGAGATTTTGCGCCACGTCCTGGAGATATCCCGACCGGATTTAGAGTTGGAATTCATTAACATGGGCGTGCATGAAGATACTTCTGCGGATGCGCTTCGTAGGGTAAACCGTACCGTACTCGATATCAAACCCGATTGGGTGTTTGTTGCTTTGGGAACCTACGATGCCATGCGACTCCATGCTGCCCCTGATCGTACGTTGGTTTCGTTGGCTGATTTTTGGGAAAACCTCAATTCTATTGAGAATGCCATCATCCAAACAACACAACTTCCGGTAATTTGGGTAACTCCGGCACCGGTGATCACCGAGTTAATGGAGCGTGTACCTCTGTTTGATGGTTTGGTGTATGAAAGTGATTTGGTTCAATTTCGCGAAGTGGTTGCCGGAAGAACGGGCTACATTGTGGATCCTCCGGGTAGAAGAATGGGGAGTCCGGCTGATGCCTGGAATTTCTTGCCTGATGGGTTCTACCATGCACTTGCAGGACATTCTAGTACTGTTAAACGAATCCTAACAAGTTTGTCCTCTAAGCGAGCTATCAAGCATGATAAAGATGATTTACTGGACTAAGTATCCATCCCCTTAATAACAAAAAAAGCCCGTAACAGGGCTTTTTTTATGGTTTGAATTCGATGTTTTACAGACGGACATGCATACGCACAAATTCCATTGCAAATCCACGGCTTTCATGACCGGGGTGTAGCGTTTCAACAAAAACCGGATTAAATAGTGATACGGAAGCCTGATTTCCGTCATGCACGTTCAGGAAACCGTAGGCTGTTGAATAGGGATTAATTCCGGGCTGATAGCCATAATCGAAGAAGGTGCCACTTTTTTGTTGAGCAAAATAGAACGCATCGGCTAATCCGAAAGCAAACCCCGCCCATGCGCCTACACCCATCCCAATGCGCAGACCATCAGAGAAGTCACCGGCTCCCATCAAAGAGAATGCTATTCCGATAAGAGAACCTGCGCCGGCACCATACACGGTATCAAGGAAAATAATGGCTCCACTTAAAGGAGCATTGTTGAATAACCCATTTACAGAGGCATTATTTGCATTATAGGATAAGTCGTATGCACCAATGGCAGCGCCACCCAAAATTCCGGCACCAATTCCAAAAGTAACCGGATTTGCATTTTTAGTGTTTTGTAGTGCCATAGTTGCTGCTCCCAAAGCCGCTCCATTTGCTGCTCCAAAACCTATGTTTCCAAAAACGGTTTGGAGTTTTTGGGCTTCAGCAAAAGGCGCAGAGAGTAAGAAAAAGCTTAAAACAAAAGCTGTAATGAACTGTTTTATATTCATTTGGATAGTTTTTTGATTTTTATTTCGGATCTGCTAAAGATACCGGTAAAACTTTTCCATTAAAATACTTTTGTCCATTTAAACAAAAGTCGGCAATAAATGCTCCCATTTGCTCCGGAAGCACAGGGGCGTTAAATCCGGGGAAGGCTTGTTTGAGCATTTCTGTTTGGACAGCACCAAGACAAAGACAGTTAACTGCACATCGATCTAACTCTGCCGATAGGCACTCTGAAAGTATGGATAATGCTCCCTTAGTTACAGAATAGGCTGCTAATCCGGGAAATTTAGAGCTTCCCTGAAAGCCTCCCATGCTCCCGATATTAACCACATGGCTACCCTGTTTTAGAAGGGGATAGAGGGTTTTGATGATTCGAGCCGGTGCCATTACATTGCAGTTCAATTGTCCAAGCCAGTCTTCGTCAGTAGTTTCGAGAAAAGGTTTATTGATGAGGAAACCGGCATTATTTATAATTCCATCGAGTTCGCCTGTTACAGAATTTACTTCCTCAAAAAGTTTGATGAAATCATCGGCCTCAGACAATTCATTTTCAATAATGTGAAATGAGGCTTTTTTCGCATCAACGAACGCTTCCTTTCGGCGAGTTGTCACTAATACCTGATGCCCTTGCTCAGCAAGTATGCTTGCCGTGGCTAACCCAATTCCCCGGCTCCCTCCGGAGATCAAAATCTTTTTCGAAGCTTTAGTCATGTATCCTTTTAAAAGTGATGGTTGATTAACTGAAAGAAGTATTCAAAAATCTTCAACGTTAATCAACCATCGATGTTCAATCAGCATTCACTTTTCGTTGAATTTGAATGACGAATCAGTTGAGTGGCATCATGTTAAGTCCGGCAGAAATGACATTCTCATAGACTTCAGAATGCGAGCGAAGTTGTTCAAGCTCAGAAACGAGTTTCTCTCGGAGCTGATTTCCCGCGCCATTGACATTCAAATTGAGTAACTCGAGCATTTCCAAACGAATTAACCATGCTTTTGGATACGACTCAGCCAACTCTACCTGAAGCGTTTCAAGTGTATCTAATTGGAAAGGCTTTCTTTTTTCACGCATACTCCTGAGCTCATTATAAATTGCAAAAAGACGAAGCTGTTCAGGCGTGTATTCATCCTTAATGGTTGTTTTATCTGATTTTGGAGGATATACGTTGAAGTTCTCTTTGTCAGCGCTTCCCGAATACACAGAAGCAATGCGCGCTCCGACTGCCATATCATACACACCCCAAGAAGGATTAAAAAGTTTTGTACCATCAGGGTGGGTAACGGTGCAATTAGAGAAGGTAATCAAGATGACTTTACCATCACGACGAAGAATTGCATCGCATCTTCCGGATACATGAATTCCCGATTCAAAATAGAAAGAGGCTTGTTTCCCATTTGCAATGCCTAAGGAAGCAAGCTCTGCATCGGTTAAATCCTCAGGAGATGTGTCCATCCCTTTAAACTTCCCGACAGGAGAGCTAAAGCCATCTTTGTGCCAAGCTGTACCATGCCCCTCTAACTCTGTGTCATTATAAGCAAGTTGAGATTCGCCGTTGGTTCCGATATAGATTTCGTTTCCATGTTCATCCTTCAAAAGCGTTTTGAAAACACCTGAAACCTGCAATCCGGAGCTATATACACAGGTTCCCACGTTTCGGCTATCAATTACTTTTTGGATGGAAGAAGCCCCACCAACCCTGAAACACATGGTATCAGCGAATGCCTCAAGAACCTCAATTAAATGATTGAAATCTTTGGCCACAAAAAGCTGAGGCTGCATCTTCGTAATGTCATAATCATAGTTCACTGTATCGGTAGATAAGGCAATTTTCTTCACTTTTGGGTCTAAACAGGCCTTACTTTCACCGACTGAGGAAAGGAGCCCGGCGCCATAAAGTTTAAAATCATCTGGAGTGCCAACCAAACCGTATTCTACGGTCCACCAATGTAACCTCGACAATAATGCGGCCTCTGATGGAATCGTGTTTAAAGCTATTTTTTCTTCTAAATCTTTCTCTGCTTTATCAACTTGCTCTGTGGTCGCATTTGGATATTCTTTGATGATAGACAAATACCGAATGGCTTCATAAATATCGTAATCTTCTTTCGAGAAGACGGCTTTCGCGCCATATTTGCCAAAGAGTTGGAGGTATTCAGCGTATAGCGGATCAGCAATTATAGGAGCATGACCTGCAGCCTCGTGCACGATATCCGGTGCCGGTGTATAAAGTATGTTTCCGATATTTCTCATATCGGCTGAAATCACCAAAATTTTGTGCTCTGAAAACTCCATGAATGCTGCCGGAGGTACAAAACCATCCACCACAACGGCGCGCCAGCCGATTTTGCCGAGTTTTTCATTCATTTCATCAATATGGGGGATGGTATCGATACTGATACCTGTTTTTTCTAAGCCATCTAAATACGCTTCGTGCGCATGTACTTTGAGGAAGTGAACATTCCGGCGCATGATGTATCGCCATGTCGCATGATGCTCTGATGTATATTCATCAAAGTGCTGCTTAACGACGAATTGTCGTAAGTAAGACGGTATGGTTTGAATCACTTCTTCTTGTGTAAGTAGCATAATTTATTGAGTTAAGATTAAAAGCGCTTTTCTGCCATATATTCTAAAATTTTCCTTAGTTTTTCAACTTTTCAGAAAAAGAAAGTGTTAACTTTTGCAAAGCCTGAGAATAACAGATTTAGGCGCCTTTTATTATTAAAAATCAACCCTTAAACGAGTACTATTTTGATTTCCATTCCAGCTCATATTCAAAAGCTAAAACCTTACGTTGCCGGAAAAACCATCGAAGAAGTGGTATTGGCGTATCATCCCGAAAAAATATCAAAATTAGCCTCTAACGAAAACCGTCTTGGATGCAGTCCATTGGCAAATGAGGCTGCAATAAAGTCAATGCAAACCATAATGAATTACCCCGATCCGGCATGTACCAAGATTAGGGGAGAGCTTGCCAAACGTTTTGGAGTAAAACCGGGGAATGTGATTGCGGGTAGTGGTTCAGAAGGCGTAATGGCACTGATTACGAGAACATTTTTTGAGGATCATCACACCGCACTAACTGCATCGGCTACATTTATCGGTTTTATCGTTTTGGTGAATAGTAGGGGGATAAAACTGGAACAGGTTCCACTAACAGCTGATTATAGGTTTGATTTAGATGCCTTAGCGGATGCCATCCACGATGATACGCGGGTTGTTTATTTGGCAAATCCTAACAATCCAACAGGAACGTATTTTACAACAGCTGAATTCGAAGCTTTCATGAAGAAAGTACCATCTCATGTATTGGTAATTATGGATGAAGCCTACTTCGAGTTTGCAAGCGACATCCACGATTATCCCGATTCTATGCAATACAAAATGGATAATGTGATTACACTGCGAACCTTCTCGAAAGCATACGGTTTAGCCGGTTATCGCATAGGGTATGGATTCGCACACGAAGATATTATTAGTACCATGATGAAAGTCAAACTTCCTTTTGAACCGGCTACTCCGGCTCAGGCCGCTGGGTTAGCTGCGCTTGAGGATGAAGCATTTCTCGCCCGAACCAAAGAGTTGGTACACACGGCTCGCGAGCGTTTCTATCATTTCTTTACTGAAAAAGGCGTTGAATTTGTACGATCAGCCTCGAATTCTGTGATGATTGTGCTACAAAACGAACAACATGCAATAACTTTCACCGAAGAGATGCTCAAAAAAGGAGTAATTACGCGTCGGTTACCGGCATTCGGTCTTCCTCATTGCGTCAGAATTACCGCCGGATTACCTCACGAAATGGATCATTTTGAGGAAACATTTAATCAGATTCAGTTCCGTTGAACCGACTCAAGGCCTAACCACCAAGGATGCTCATTAAACGTAATTCCATCAATGCTTTTTTGCATTAATGAAAAATGAGGGAATCGGAATGAAGCCAACACTACTGCATTATTAAATGCTTCAGGAGTATTTTTCGTAAAGTAAAGAACCATATCCCCATTCGGAATACGAATACTGTATAATTGGAAATCGGGTTTATTTTCAGCTTCACTAATGAGTTTGCGAGCCGTATGAGCGATAAAAACAGAAGGTACATACCCTACGTTTTGTTTTTCTTGAATGGCTTCAATACTTGGCTCTTGAATCGTAGTGAAATGCACGTTTTTTTGGATATGCCCGTCAGACTCTACGTTCATTAGTGCATGCTTTATCCAGCGAATTTCACTTTGTGGAATTCCAAGATTGTTTTCAGGAAAATAATACAGATAAAAATCATTGAACCCGCGTTTTTGAGCAATAAGCATTTCTTCATAGCTTATTCCAAGTTCATGATCTTGGGTGATTACTGTTTGCACTGTTTGAGGTCCGGCATGGGGAATTAAATCAATACGGCCGGAAGCCATGTTTCTAAAAAGTGAGCTCTCATCTCTGAAAATCCGAATAGAAATGCTTGTGAGATTCGATTCAATCAAGTTTGCATTATAGTGATTGAAATGGCGTTCAAGAGTGATTAGGGAATCTCCACTAACTTTACTCATGGTGAAGTGTCCGGTCCCAACCGGACTATTATGAAGTGTGAAGTTCCTGCGACCAATCGCTTCTCTAGGATAGATGGAAGCAAAAGGATGCGATAACAGACTCAAAAAGCCGGAATAAGGTCGATTTAGTTGGAAGACTACGGTTGAATCATTGGGAGTTGTAATTCCTGTAATTCCTTCAAAGATGAGCTCATCACTAAAAAATGTATTTCTAGCTTGCGTTAAGTAAGCATCGAATCCTTTGATATGTCGGCGGAATTTTTCTGCAGCATACGGAGGAACAGTGCGTAAGGTCATCCTTTCAAACACAAAAGCGATGTCTTCACTTGTTACCGGTCGGCCAAAACCACTTGTGAAGGCGTTATCATTGTGGAAAAAAGCCAGTGGATTTATCGTAAACGTATAAGTGATTGAATCAGGGCTGACTGTCCACGATTTTGCGAGGGCAGGTTGCACGTTTCCATCAGCATCAAGGCGGGTCAATCCCTCATAAATCAAAGCTATTGCACGTTGGGTTGCTTCATTCAAGGCATATAGCGGATCAAGGCTTCTCACGGGTTCCGCTTCACCAATGGTTAAACTAAATGGAGCTATGGTAGCAGTATCTGATGGTTGCGTCGGTTGCGTTACATCCGGACGAAACGTAACGGGTGCCGTTCTTACGGTTGTTGTTTCCGTTGAGCTACATCCATAAATGAAAAGAATGCCTGTAACTAAAAGTGTTAGAATGCCTGATTTCATGTGAGTTTTTCAGATAAAAAAGTGAGTAATCAGCCTTTGCCTTTTAGGCCTTTTATCCCTTTAACTGCTTTTTGGCTTAAAAGGTTTGTTTCAAACGAACGAACGCGCCCATTTTTTGTACGATGTCTTTTTTGAGCAAGCTCAATTAATTTCAAAATAAGAGATTTAAACGGAACTCCTGTTTTTTCCCATAAATAAAACGAAAAAGAGCCCGGTATGGTGTTAATTTCGTTAAAAAACCACTCGCCGGTTGTTTGATTGATAAGGAAATCGAAGCGCGCTACACCTCCTGCATTAAATGCTTTAAAAAGTGTAACAGAGGTCTCCTGAATCTGTTTGGTTAATGATTCGCTGATTGGTGCCGGAATAATTCGGGATGCTGAAGCCATCCCCTTACCACGGCCTCCCATGTATTTATCATCAAAACTAAGTACTTCGGATGTCCCGACAGGTTGTTCACAAACACTTGCAATAGCCTCATTGTGATCACCAAGTACAGAACAATTTACTTCAATTAGGGGATAAATTGCTTTTTCAGCGAGGAGTTGATCATCATAACGGAAACAATTTTCTATGGTTAAGGAAATATTTTTTTCTCCTGTGGCTTTTTCAACTCCAATACTGCTTCCTAAATGTACCGGTTTAATGAAGACTGTTTCGCCTAAGGTTAGGACTTCACTTAAAATGACGGACTTATTTTTAGTCCATTCGCTTTCAAGGATGTGAACCGATGGAGTAACCGGAACCCCAAGTTGCTTGGCCAACAGCTTTGCGGCATTTTTATCCATTCCAACGGAAGAAGCCATAGGTCCGCTTCCGGTATAAGGGATATTGAACATTTCGCATAACCCCTGAAAAGCACCATTTTCACCATCTGCCCCATGAAAAGCAGTGAGAATTACATCAACTTCATATACTTTAGGCTTTGAGAAAAACCCGGTACTACCATTTTCCGCAAGCACTGTTACACCATTCTCATTAAACCTGAATGAGCAGGGTACCCCTTTTTGTTCAGCCTCGCGTAAATTTTTGTAGGATTCAAGATTTAATAAATGTGAACCTGTAATAAAATGACCGGCTTTGGTTACGTAAAGTGGAATTTTATTGAAAGCTGCATCATCAAGAGCTGAAGCTGCCTGAATGGCTGTAATGACGGAAACTTCATGTTCCGGTGAAGCTCCTCCAAATGCGATAATTAGATTGGTTTTATTCATTAATATACTTGAAAACGAATGTTATTGAATAACGATATAGCCTGTTTGAGTAAGTAAACGTGGCTCAACAGCTTGATTTACCTGAGTTCCCTGAAAGTGAATATTTTGTGCAACTCCTTTAAATATGTCCATGTTTCGGAGTGTGTTTGCTAAATAGGATGGATGTCCGGCTTCGCGAAAAGCATTGAGGATGAACATGCCATTATCAAATCCATTTAGGGCAAATAACTCGGGTGTGTGACCAAAGCGATTTCGGTAATTGCGAAGGAAATTCCTTGCACGATCTCCATCCATTCTCCGATCAAAAATACCTGAATAAACGATGTTAAAACGTCCCACCGCTTCCTGATTGATGCGTTGCATACCCCAGTCTTCCGTACCCAATACAGAAACACGACTTCGGAAAACCTGAAGATCGGTGAGTACAATATCAATCATTGTATTTGAGGCCGTTCCCGTTAATGGGAGGAAAACAGCATCTACTTGTCGAAGGGTTATCGTTGTATCCTGTAAAAAACTTTCATGACCGGCAAAATGCTGAGTGAAATCAGCCACATCAAAACGGCGCATTCTGAAATCAATTTCAAAATGATGTACAATGTTAGCCCCGAGTTCCTCCATGCGTTGTCGGAAAGCACGGGCTTCAATTGCCCCGGATGAATTTCGATCATTCATAATAGAGACATCACGATACCCAAGCTTGTTAAAGGCAACCTCAGCCATTTTCTTTCCTCTCACACTAAAGGTCGGATTCGACTGAAAAAACCATTCACTTATTCCTCCCAACTCTTCGGCATTAGCGAGAGGTGCAAGAACAGGAATGTTTAATTTTTTTGAAAGTTGAGCAACGGTAGATGCATCCTGACTAAACAAAGGCCCGAATATGACATCTGCATTCTTGCTTTCGGCCAAATCAGTAATCATCTCTTCAAGGGTGGTTCCACTGTCTGCTTCGGCAACATGGATAGCAACTCGGATATCGTCCTGATCACTATTGAATTGTTCAACCGCCATCAATAAACCGAAATATAGCTCACGGCTAACATTATAGACCTGCTCATTTCTGTTTTGCTGAGGCAGAAGTACGCCAACATTATAGGTAAACCCTTTTGGCACGACAGGGGTAAACGTCACATTATCAATGTAATACGTTTGGTTGCGTCGTAGTTGGGCAATGAAGTCAGGCGACATTCCAAGTTGAACTGCCTGTCCAATCAGAAATGCGCCATCATCTTGGCTTGAATGCTTCACACCATACATCATCAGTGCTTCTCTGACAGCCGAATGATGGCTTTCTCTTACGGCATCAATACGTTGATTCGGCAGCAAAAACTTATTAAAATCATCAAATAAGGAAATGGCTTTCGCTTTCAGGCTTTGATCAGGGGTATTTTGAATCACTTCATGAAGCAAATCGAATGCACGGCTAAATTCACGGGTATTGAGTTTAACTAAACTTATGGTGAACGATGCTTCATGGTAAATATCAGCCGTTGCGTTTTTCTTCGCTTCCTTTAAAAAAGGGAGTGCTTCACTAAAACGCCCAAGAGCATAAAAGCTTTTTCCGGCCATTAATTGAGCTTCAGGGCTATCAATCGATGCAAAAAGAGTAGCTGCTTGCTCAAATTCAAATGATGTATAGGCTTCGGTTGCTGACTGAAAAACATCCTGAGAACGTATTCTTTGTGCATCAACCGTAAATGGTATCATGCACAGTAACAGCAAAAAGAGCAGGTATTTTTTTATCATAGTAAGTTGGTTACTTAACTGATACTAACGGATTGAGTTACGCATTAATATAAACTATTCCCATTCAATGGTTGCCGGTGGCTTTGAGCTTATATCATACACAACGCGGTTAATCCCTTTTACTTCATTAATAATTTTGTTTGAAACAAAAGCCAGAAAATCGTGTGGTAAACGTGCCCAATCTGCCGTCATACCATCAATACTTGTTACAGCTCGCAGTACAACGGTGAACTCGTATGTGCGCTCATCGCCCATTACGCCTACACTTTGCACCGGAAGCAATACGGCTAAAGACTGCCAAACCTGATCGTATAAATCGTGGTGTTTTAGCTCGTTTACGAAAATGTAATCCGCCTCTCGAAGCAGGTCGAGCCGCTCTTTGCTTAATGCGCCTAAAACGCGGATACCAAGTCCGGGGCCAGGGAAGGGATGTCTTTTGATGAAGGATTCCGGAATGCCTAATTCACGACCAATTGCTCGAACCTCATCTTTGAAGAGTTCGCGCATAGGTTCGAGAAGGCGTAAATTCATTTTTTCGGGGAGTCCACCAACATTGTGATGCGACTTTATGGTAGCCGATGGACCTTTGAAGCTTACACTTTCAATCACATCCGGATATAATGTTCCCTGTGCCAAAAAGGTGAAGTCGGAATCATGAGCAACTTCCTGATCGAAAACATCAATAAAAGTATTTCCAATAATTTTCCGTTTTTTTTCAGGATCGCTGATTCCTTCAAGTCGGGAGAGAAACGTCTTAGATGCATCGACTCCCTTCACCGGCAAATGAAGAATTTCGCGGTACATGTGGAGTACTTCCTGAAATTCATTTTTTCTCAATAATCCATTATCCACAAAAACGCAAAGCAATTGGTCGCCAATGGCTAAGTGAATCAGTTTTGCTGTTACAGTTGAGTCAACACCTCCAGAAAGCGCGCAAATAACCTTCCCGTTTCCAACCGTGTTGCGGATTGAGGTGATTTGTTCTTCAATAAAGGAGGATGGTGTCCAATCCCCCTTCAAGCCACAAATAGAATGGGCAAAATTGGCAAGAAGGGTTGAGCCGTAATCTGTATGGACAACCTCAGGATGGAATTGCACTCCATAAATCGGCTTCTCATTATGTGCAACCGCAGCAACAGGAGCGTTTTCGGTATGCGCTACAATGCGGAAATCGCTTGGTAAATCGGTGAGTTTATCGCCATGACTCATCCAAACCTGAGATTCCTGAGGAATCCCTTCAAGTAGGGGGATGGTTTCATCAATCAACAAATGTGCTCGTCCAAACTCTCTTTTATCTGAGCGGGCAACACTTCCAGGTTTAAATGTGTGGGAAAGTAGCTGTAAACCGTAGCATATACCTAAAATGGGAATATCAAAGATAAGAAGGTCATTATTTAACCACGGTGCGCCATCGTCATTTACGCTCATAGGTCCGCCCGAAAGAACAATGCCTTTTGGAGGATGCAATTTAAATGGAGATAAGTCAGCATTAAATGGATGGATTTCGCAATAGATATGTAATTCTCGAAGTCTCCGGGCAATCAGCTGCGTGTATTGCGAGCCAAAGTCCATAATGAGAATCCATTCATGTTGATGCTGCATAGCTTTGATTAAAATAAGTAGTTGAGGTCTTTGATTAAAGGTACTGAAAGATAAGAAATATCATTCACCTGATGGCATTTTGATTTAATAGAGAAGCACTTAAATACGGTAACTTAAACACGAAACGTGAATAAGTGTACAAAAAAATGGACACTCATGGCGTAAAAATATACACTAAATGTATCAATAATGGCATTTTTCAGGCATTTATGTGCTAAAAGTGGATTGGTATGTTTTTTGAATGTAAGAAGGTAAGAACTGAGGGTTCGGGATGATTAATAAACCTTCCGGAAAATCAGGACTCGTTTAAAACGAAAATCTGAATTATCTTCGCGCATGGTATTTGGAAGTTTTAAACAGATAAGTTCACAAAACGAACGCAATATCAACAATTACAAAACGTTTGAGTCTTATGCTGTCAATAAAAAGTAATCAAATCAACTTCACGAATCTTGATGATCAAGAGCTCGTTCGTCTCTATAGAAAAGAGAACAATCAAATGGCTTTCAGCGAATTGCTGAATCGCCATCAAACTAAGATTTACTCCTACATTTACAGCATGGTAACGAATCAGGAAGTTGCCAATGACATCTTCCAGGATACCTTTACCAAGGTGATCACCAAAATGGATGACACCTATAATGAGCAAGGTAAATGGATTGCTTGGGTGATGCGAATCGCTCATAACTCCACAATTGATTACATCCGAAAGCAAAGACGATTTGTAGATGTGAATAGTCAGGATGATCCTGATTACGACTTTTACGACAGGCTTGAGGATAGCGAGTCTTATAACGCACATGAAGACATGGAGTTTGGCGAGGCTAAAGAAGGATTGATGAAACACATTGAAAACCTCCCGAAAGAACAACGTGAAGTAGTAATGCTAAGGCATTATTATGAAATGTCTTTCAAGGAAATCGCTGAGATGACCAATGTTTCCATCAATACCGCACTCGGTCGTATGCGTTATGCGCTCATTAACTTGAGGAAAATGTTTGAAAAAGAAAATGGAAAAGAATATCAATATGCAGAACGTGGATGAGCTCTGTATTAAATATGTACTGAATGAGCTTGATCCGTCAGAACTCCCGCTCATTGAGCAGGCCATGCGCGAAGATTCAAATGTTCTGATTGAGGTTGAAAGTTTAAGAAGTACATTGCGCAAGCTTGATAAGCTTCCTCATACTGCGCCACCCGTTAACGTTCAGGAAAAAGTACGTTTACTTGCTCAGAATACGGCAAAAAGCAGAATCAGAGCAAAGCAAATGAAACTGGTATGGTCCGGACTACTTGCTGCAGCCGTTGTAGTTTTGGGCTTTGGGATTTATTTCTACCCCAATGAAGCCTCGCAATCAATAGCTGAAATTGAAGTCAATCATCCTTTACAACCCGCTCAAGCAGCTGTTGCTACACCGGTTCAACAAAATGGATTGTTCAGAGCGGCAGCTTCAAATGAGACAACAAAAGCGGAGCCTTGGGTTGATCGTCAAAATATTATCCGTTTGAATATTAGCGTAACCCCTGAAGGATTTATTCAAATGGGAGCTGACCATCAACATTTAGCAAATACATCGGGTTTAAGACCTATTCAAGAGCCCTCTAGGCCAACTTCTTACCCGGTGATGCGAGATATTCAACTAACGAGGTCTAACAGGTAAATCGTTACGAGCTAAAATTTTAGCCTGTGTGCTATTTGCATACAGGCTTTTTTGTTTTAAAAGCTTTTTCAAAGCCATTTTTCAGTAAATTTGCATTAGTTGATAAGGTAAGGGTATCTTACAGTTTAAACTTAACCATAAAATTTTGCGGATTAAGTTCCGATTTACTGTATTAATTAGTTTATTAGCATCCTGATGGGTAAAGTCATTTCTGTTGCGAATCAAAAAGGTGGGGTTGGGAAAACAACTACTGCCATAAACTTAGCTGCGAGCCTAGCGGCTATTGAGCATACTACTTTATTGATTGATATTGATCCACAAAGTAATTCCACAAGTGGGATAGGCATTGAACCAAAAACAGTTGAAAATTCAATTTATCAAATATTGGTGGATGGTATTAGTGCAAGAGATGCTATTCTTGAAACCGATTTACCTTTTTTGAAACTCATCCCCAGCCACATAAACCTTGTGGGTGCAGAGATTGAAATGATTGATCGACCGAAGCGGGAGCGTATTCTTGCCGAAGCTATCGCATCGTTAAAATCAGACTTTGATTTCATTATTATTGATTGTCCTCCATCACTTGGGTTATTGACCATCAATTCACTTACAGCATCCGATTCGGTTCTTATCCCCGTTCAGTGCGAGTATTTTGCTTTGGAAGGTCTAGGACAGTTGTTGAATACCATCAAAATTGTGCGTCAGCATCTGAATCGTGACCTTGAAATTGAAGGGGTTGTACTCACGATGTACGATAGTAGAACGAGACTTTCTGGGCAAGTTGCAGAAGAAGTTAAAAGATATTTTGGAGAAAAAGTATTTGATGCAGTGGTAACCCGAAACATCAGGCTTGCAGAATCACCAAGCTTTGGAAAACCGGCTTTATTATATGACTCTATGAGTACTGGAGCTCAAAATTACCTGGCTCTTGGTCGTGAACTAATTATCCGAAATCGAAAGTTGTTCAAAAAAAGTCCAGTTTTTCATGATACCACGGATAAATCATAACTAAAGTTAGCATGTCAAAAAAAGTATTAGGCAGAGGATTAGGTGCTTTTTTTCCGGATATGAAAGAAGGGAATCCTTCTGAAGAAGCTCAGGAAACACCATCATTAGCGCCGGAAACACGTGAACGTGTGAATATTACCATGCATATTCCGGTTGATTCCATCCGTGCGAATCCATATCAACCTCGTACAGAATTTGATACGTTCAAACTGCAGGAGCTTTCTGATTCAATTAAGCAACACGGGCTTATTCAACCGGTTACCGTCCGGCATTTAGGGAGAGACCGATATGAACTGATTTCCGGCGAGAGAAGACTCAGAGCTACTCGAATGGCGGGGCTACCGACTATACCGGCTTATGTTCGTGAAGCAAACGATGATGATATGATTGTATTTGCCATCATCGAAAATATTCAGCGTGAACAACTGAACCCTATTGAAGTCGCCCTTGGCTATCAGCGGTTAATGGATGAATGTGAACTAACGCAAGAACAAGTAGCACAAAGCATCGGCAAAAATAGAACAACGGTAACAAATACATTACGTTTACTCAATCTTCCTGCTTCTATCCAAGCCGGTCTTAAAATCGGACAACTTTCAGCAGGTCATGCGCGAACATTGCTATCGGTTGATAATCCGCAGATTCAGGAAAAACTCTACCACAAAACACTTGAAGAAGAACTTTCGGTACGCCAACTAGAAGATTTAACACGAAATTATCAGTCAGAGAAGAAAAAAACGCCGAAAACAGTTGCGAAATCAGATCCGGCTGACATCCAACTTCGGGAAATCACTGGAAGATTACGCCGAATGTTTGCCACTAAAGTTGACATCAAGAAAAAGAACAAAGGTGGAGAAATCAGGATAGAATACTACTCTGAAGACGAATTGGAACACATCCTGTCTGTTTTTGATCGCATCCAAGCATAACTAAGGAAAGTTGAGTATGAGCTTTATGGCTTTATTTCAACGATTCTTTTGTGTCACAGTAGCACTAAAGCTCTGTTTTTTTATCTCAGCCGGGTACGCATCCTTAGGAAATTTCGGAATGCATCAACCCATTAATTTGGAAGATTCCAGATTTCAGCTCATTCAAGACCAGCAATTGTTTTTGCATGGCTCACGTGTGGTATCAGATAGGTTGCCACTTCAAGTCGATTCCAAAATTATATCCTTCAACTACATTGATGGATTAACTTTTGGGATGGATGTGTTCACCACTACGGAAAGAGATACAGTACCTGATCCACGTTCTGTAATGAGGCGTTCAATGATTCTTCCGGGATGGGGGCAATACACCAATCGGCAGTTTTGGAAAATCCCAATTGTGTATGGATTGATTGGAGGACTTTCCTACTATGCTTATTTTGCTCATACTCGCTACTCTGGCTACAGAGCGGCTTTTTATAATGCGCAACCGGAGAATACCGATTTCCGCTTTGGGCCGACACCGGCATGGATTGATCCCAATGCACCCTCTCAGTTTTATCGAACCTCGAGAGATTTTTTTAGGAATAGGCGTGATTTTTTTATCGTAACGGTTGCCTTTGCATACATCCTCAATTTTGTTGATGCTTATGTGTATGCGCACATGCGTGATTTTGACGTAACCGATGATCTATCCTACAAAATAACAATTACTCCGGAGCCGGTGCTAGCAGACAGAGCCCACCCCGGATTACGACTTAATATCAGATTTTAACTATGGCAGAAATTGATTTAACCCGCAAAATTCCAGACAAATATTCGAATGGCTTTGAAGCTGATATTTGGAGTGTATTTAAAATTATGGGTGAATTTGTGGAAGGATATGAGCGAATGCTCAAAATAGGGCCATGCGTATCCATTTTTGGTTCAGCAAGAATTAAAGAAGATAGTCCTTACTATAAAATGACAGAAGAGGTGGCAGAAAAACTAACCCAAGTTGGCTTTGGTGTCATAACCGGAGGCGGACCCGGACTCATGGAAGCAGGTAATAAAGGGGCACGCAATGGGAAAGGGAAATCTGTAGGACTTACCATTCGCCTTCCGTTTGAAGATAGTGCAAATGAGTTTGTTGATAAAAAGTATCTTATTGAGTTTAACTATTTTTTTGCCAGAAAAGTGATGCTTGTAAAATATGCCCAGGGTTTTGTTGTTTTGCCGGGTGGAGTTGGAACATTAGATGAATTTTTTGAGAGTCTTACCCTCATCCAAACCGGGAAAATAAATAAATTTCCGGTAGTTCTTATGGGGAAGGAGTATTGGAAGGGGATGATTGATTGGATGAAAGACACTATGCTTCGTGAAGGAACGATCTCAAAAGAGGATTTAGATTTATTCATGCTAACTGATGACCCAAATGAAGCGGTGAATTATATCACATCATTCTATGATACACACAAACTTGCCCCCAATTTTTGATTTTTTGAATTAACAAGTGAAAAAACCTGAGATTATCTTTATTTTGAATATTCATTTTTCTTTAAATATTGATTGAATTATATTCAGTCGCTCAGTTAGCGGATATATCCTTTTAGATACTATTTAAGAATTCTATACCGTTACACATGAGACCACAAATACTGAAACCAACAACGTTTTTATATGAGACACATCATTACTCTTACTTGCTCAATCGTACTCCTTGGATTTGTACTCGCAGGTTTTCAGAATGTACAGGCACAAGCCTATGCAGATGTAGTAAATAAATTTAATGAAGCTCAGGAAGTGCTTAGAAATAATGACCTTCCGAGGGCTTTAACCATGTTCCGCGAAACTGCTCAAATGGCCGGAAGAATTGGCAGCGAAGCAGATGAGCTAAAATCAAGAGCTGAGCGTCAGATCCCAAATATTCAGTTTACAATAGCTCGGAATCATTTTCAGGAGAGGAGATTTGCACAAGCTATAACAGCATTTGAACAGGCACTAACGTATGCTGAACAATACAACGAACCGACAATCGCTACAAATACGCGTCGTGCGCTTCCGGTTGTATTCTTGCAATATGGTAACACAGAGTTCAGAAATGAAAACCTTGCCAGAGCTGAAGAACTCTACAGAAAAGCAATTGAACTCAATAGAAATTATGCACGTGCCTACTATCAACTTGGTTTGCTTGAAAGAAGACGCAATAATGTTGATGGATCCATCGGATATTTTGATCAGGCTATTCAGATTGCACGTGCTACCAACGATTCTGAGGTAGAAAGACTAGCCGAAGGAGCAGCGAGAGATTATTTAACCTTCTTAGGTTCAACGGAAGTCGAAAACGGTCGGTTCCGTCAAGGAATTCGTTATTTAGAGCGCTCTTTAGAGTATGATATGCAACATGCTGATACATTCTACCGTCTTGCTGAGGCTTACAACAATATGGCAATGTGGAATGAAGCAATACGTGCCGCTGAACAAGCGTTACGTTTCGAAAGAGGCGGACAAGTAGCAAGAGCGAAGATTCATTTTGAATTAGGAATTGCACATAAAAACTTGAATAATACACGTCAGGCTTGCGCCTCATTTAGAAGTGCTGCTTACGGTCAATTCCGTGCTGCTGCAGAACACGAAATGGAGCATGAGCTAAGATGTAACTAATGCTCAGGAGCAAAATATAGTATAGGCTGTCGGTTTTAAAATCGGCAGCCTTTTTTATTTTAAATCATCTCTATTTCTTAGGTTTCAATTTGAGAATAGGTCATTAAGCCTTAATTTATTGTTTCTAAAAACGTTTATTTAAACCAATTAACGACTCTAAAGGTACTGCCAATAAAAGTAAATACATTGTGTGCTTAATTGAAGTCATTCGATAAGGGAAGCTTCAATAATGAATTTTTCTCGATTTTAATTTTTTAATAACGATCTAAACCGACTATATCATGAATTTAAGCCTTGAACAAAAGTGTGTGCATACGCTAAGAACACTTTCCATAGATGCCGTACAAAAAGCAAATTCCGGTCACCCGGGCATGCCCATGGGGATGGCTGATGTTGCCTTTGTGCTTTGGACTGAATTTCTGAAGCACAATCCTAAAAATCCGAAATGGGATGACCGTGATCGATTTGTCCTTTCTGCAGGTCATGGTTCAATGTTGTTATACAGCTTACTTCACCTAACCGGGTATGATTTAAGTTTAGATGAAATCAAGAATTTCAGACAATGGAATAGCTTAACGCCCGGACATCCGGAAGTTGGGTTAACTCCCGGAGTTGAAACCACTACCGGTCCGTTAGGGCAAGGATTTGCAACCGGTGTGGGGATGGCTATGGCAGAGGCGCATTTAGCATCTGTTTATAACAAGGATATAACTCCTGTTAATCACTTTACCTATGCCATTGTAAGTGACGGTGACTTGATGGAAGGCATTTCACAGGAAGCGGCTTCTATGGCGGGTCACCTAAAACTGGGTAAGCTCATTTATTACTATGATGATAATAAAATCACTATTGATGGAAGTACCGATTTAGCATTCACTGAAGATGTACGCAAACGATTTGAAGCGTATGGTTGGCATTGCGTTTCCATTGATGGTCATAATAGAGACGAAATACGCAGAGCAACCCTCGAAGCTCAATCGGTTACACATCAGCCTTCTTTGATTTTATGCCGTACTCATATTGGCTACGGAAGCCCAAATAAGCAAGATACTTCCTCAAGCCACGGTTCCCCCCTCGGGCACGATGAAATTCGCCTTACTAAACAAGCCTATGGGATGGATCCTGAGAAAACATTTCATATTGAAGATGATGTTCTTGCATTTTTCAGAAGCTGTGTTGAAAAAGGGGAAAAAGCAGAAGCAGCATGGAGTGCTCAGTTCGATGCGTATGAAAAATCTCATCCTGAACTTGCAAAAGAATATAAAGCTCGAATGAAGCGTGAGTTGCCTGATTTGGCAACCATCCTCCCTAACTTTGAGCCAAGTGAAAAAGGCCTCGCAACGCGTGCATCTTCCGGGAAAACCCTCGAAGCGCTAACGGCTGCTATCCCTGCACTTGTGGGTGGTTCGGCAGATTTAAGCCCAAGTAATAACACAAAAACAGGCTCTTTAGGCATTTATAGTCCCGAGAATTATAGCGGACGCTACATACATTACGGAATTCGTGAACATGCTATGGGTGCGGCTATGAATGGAATGGCGCTTCATGGTGGGGTGATTCCTTATGGTGGAACATTCTTGATTTTTTCGGATTACTGTCGTCCGGCAATCAGACTTGCGGCGTTGTCGCATATCCCAAGTATATATGTGTTTACGCATGATAGCATAGGACTTGGGGAGGACGGACCAACCCATCAACCGGTGGAGCATCTTGCTGCACTTCGTGCCATGCCTAATTTGCTGGTATTGCGTCCGGCTGATGCCAATGAAACCGCTTATGCCTGGAAAGCGGCGCTTGAACGCAACGATGGGCCAACCGTTTTAGCCCTAACAAGACAAAATTTACCAACACTTGACAGATCAATCTTTGGCGATGCTGCCGGAACGTTAAAAGGGGCGTACATCCTGAAAGACTCAGACGGAACACCGGATATTATATTGATGAGTTCAGGTTCAGAAGTTACTATTGCGCTTGAAGCTGCAGAAACGTTATCAAGCTCAGGCAAAAAAGTACGCGTAGTAAGTATGCCCTCTATGGAGTTGTTTGAAAAGCAATCAGTAGAATACAAAAACCACGTTTTACCCCCAAAGGTAACCAAAAGAGTGGCTATTGAAGCCGGAGTTTCTATGGGATGGGAACGTTGGACAGGCAGTTATGACAGTGTAATTGCGCTGAATCGTTTTGGAGCATCTGCACCATTTGAGGAGCTGTACAAAAATTTTGGGCTGACAGCTGAGCATATCGTTGCAAAAGCCACCACCTTATAATGATTGATGGAACCTGTCGAATTACCAATTGATGGGGTGTTAGACTTGCATCTTTTTAATCCGAAAGAAATAAAAGAGTTAATTCCGGATTATATTGAAATGTGCAGGGAGAAAGAACTATATCACATCCGATTGATACATGGTAAAGGCACAGGTACACTTCGCAGACTTGTGCATTCAATTTTGGAAAAGCACCCTGATGTTCTTGGGTTCTATCCCGGAACGGGAACCGGAAATTGGGGTGCGACTTCTGCTGATTTAAAGCCAAAGAAGTAATCAGAATCTGAAATAAAGACAATAATGATTGATATTGACGTTATATCTCACATTTATATTCACCGAATTTTTAAGAAATGAAACGTTTAATTCTAACAATACTACCGTTTGTTGCACTAATTTTCATTGGTTTATCGCCAAAGCAAAGTGTGGCTCAACACACCGGTTTTTCTGTAGATGGGAAGTTCTTTAATTTTCAAACGGAAGATGGTACGTATGTGCTGAAATTCTATCATCCTGAAATTCTTGAAGTAAATTTCCTTCCCAAAGGAACATCTTTATCTGAATTGCCGCCATCTCATGCTGTCGTGATGGAACCTGTAGAAACGAATGTTTCTGTTCAGGAATTTGAACATGGAATCCGGCTTAAAACGAGTGGTTTAACGGCTGAGTTTGACACACGAAGTGGTAATTTCTCCTATTTCTTTAATGGACAACGAATCATTAGAGAACACAAAGGATTTACTCAAAAAGAGCAGGCTCGGGGGTTTCAGGTAGATTTTCGAATTAGTGAAACAGAAATTTTGATGGGAGGCGGTTCACGTGCATTGGGGATGAATCGTAGGGGGAATCGACTCAGATTATTCAACCGAGCACATTACGGATACACCACCTATTCAGAATTGATGAACTATACCTTGCCGATGGTACTTTCATCCCGAGGGTATGCCATCCATTTTGATAATCCTACAATTGGATATTTAGACCTTGATAGCCGGAATAATCAAACCATCTCATTTGAAGCCTATGCCGGACGTAAAACGTATCAAGTGATTGTAGGCAATACATGGCAAGATATTCTCAGAAATTACACAAGTTTAACCGGACTCCAACCGCTTCCCCCTATCTGGACTTTTGGGAATTTTTCAAGCCGTTTCGGGTATAGAAGTCAGGAAGAAGTTCTTGAAACGATTCGGCTTTTCAGAGAGAAAAATGTACCTGTTGATGCTGTAATTATCGACTTGTATTGGTTTGGTCAGACTATGAAAGAAACCATGGGGAACCTGGCTTTTGATCTAGAAATGTGGCCTGATGCCGCTCAAATGGTACGTGAGCTTGAAGAAAAAGGCGTGAAAACAATTCTGATAACAGAGCCATTCGTCCTAACCACCTCAAATCGTTGGGATGAAGTCGTAGAAGCCGGTGTTCTGGCTACTGACTCCCTGGGAAACCCTGCAACCTGGGACTTTTTCTTCGGAAATACCGGAATTATTGATGTTTTTCTCCCGGAGGGAAGAGATTGGTTTTGGAATATTTATAAACATCTGAAGACCACGTATGGTATCCATGGGTGGTGGGGAGATTTGGGCGAACCGGAAGTTCACCCTGAGTGGGTGCGCCATTATGCAGGAACGGCTAGTGAAGTGCACAATATCTACGGGCATCAGTGGGGTACTTTAATTCATGAGGGATATTTGGAGCATTTCCCGGAAAAACGGCCCTTCATTTTGATGCGCGCCGGATATTCCGGCTCACAACGGATAGGTATGATTCCTTGGACCGGGGATGTTGATCGTAGTTGGGGTGGGTTGCAGCCTCAACCGGAAATATCCCTTCAAATGGGTTTGCAAGGGCTGGCGTACATGCACTCTGATTTAGGAGGTTTTGCCTTCCCAAATGAAGATGCTGAGTTATATGTTCGATGGATGCAATATGGGGTGTTCCAGCCGGTATATCGCCCGCACGGACAAGAGGAAGTTCCATCTGAGCCGGTTTTTTGGGATGAAGAAACCGTTGATCTTTCAAGAAAAGCTATTGAATTACGGTATCGTTTACTCCCATATATTTATACCGCTGCTTTTCAAAACTCAACGACCGGATTACCCTTCATGAGACCGCTGTTTTTTGAGGAACCACACAACTACCGATTATTTAATGTCTCAGAAACGTATCTTTTTGGGGATGACATGCTTGTAACTCCGGTTATGCGAAAAGGTGAAGAATTTGTAGTTAAATATGCTCCGGTTACCGCAAACTGGTTCGATTTTAACACAGGTGCAAAGATTGAAGGGGGAAGAATCCATGAAATCAAAACACACAGAGAATCAATTCCGGTGTATGTTCGTGGTGGTGCCATTATCCCAATGGCTGACTTGGTTCAGACTACCGATGATTATTCCGTGAATCATCTTACCCTTCGCTTTTTTGCAGATGCATCTGCCCCGCAAAGCTCAACTATGATTTATCATGATGATGGTCATTCCCCCAATGCTTTTGATCGTGGGATATTTGAGAAGTTGCACATCAATACTCAGAAGTCACAGGGTGAGGTTACACTTACATTCAAGCGTGAGACAGGAGATGCTTTCGAAAAGGCTTTTGATCAAATTACACTGGAGGCTTTCAACATCGATCGCGCCCCAAGAAGGGTGCAGGTAAACGGAAGAAATGTCGATTTCCGTTATGATGCAAATACAAACAAGCTACATATAGATACATTCACCCTAGGCGCTTCAGAGACGACCTTGAGAATTAGAATGTAATTTCCGAAATACTCAGAGGTCTGATCTCTTCCTGTATAAGGTTAGCGATGGTTTTATCATTTCTACCTTAAATGCAAGAAGATCAGACCTCTTTTTTTTCGTTTTGGCTCAATTTTTGCAGTTAGCGTAATCATAAAAAGACGCGGGAAAATCCTGCAACACATATGACAGAATATTCACACTAACAATACGAAACGATCATTATGGCAGAACATAAGCAAAAATTTGAGTTTAAAGCTGAAATGCGTCAGCTGCTCCATCTCATTATTAACTCTTTATACACCAATCCGGAAGTGTTTTTGAGAGAGTTAATTTCAAACTCATCTGATGCACTCAATAAAACACGCTTCCTTCAGTTAACGGGGAAAGAGATTCAATCCCCAAAACAAGCGCTTCACATTAAAATTGAAGCAGATTCAAAAGCGCATACATTCTCTATAGAAGACACCGGAATCGGGATGACGTTCAACGACCTCACCGAGCGTTTAGGAACCATTGCAAGCTCCGGCACTTCTGAGTTCATCCGTCAGCTAAAAGAAAACAAAGAGAAAATTGACGGGAATATGATTGGTCAATTTGGGGTTGGCTTTTATTCAGCGTTTATGGTAACCGACAAAATTACCGTAGAGACCAGAAGTGCTGACCCGGAAGAAAAAGGTTGGAAGTGGGTTTCCGACGGACAAGGGACGTTTGAAATTACCGAGTCAAAGCGAACTGAAAGAGGAACAAAAATTTCTTTCACGTTCAAAGAAGAGCACAAAGAATTGGCGGAAGAATATCGTATTAAGCAAATCATTAAGAAGTATTCTAATTTTGTTGATTATCCTATTTTGGTAGGAAAAGATGAAGTAAACGCAAAGGGCGCACTGTGGCATAAGCCAAAAGAAGAGGTGAAAGATGAAGAGCTAAAAGAGTTCTATAAATTCATTTCTAATGATTTCAGTGATCCGCTTGACCACCTCCAACTTGCTATTGAAGGGCGCATGAACTTTAAAGCGCTTCTTTTTGTGCCTTCTAAAGCTAAGCCGAATTTCTTTAGAGCAGATGAATTGAAATCCATCCAACTGTACTCAAACAAAGTGTTTGTTCAGGAAGATTGCAAAGAGCTTTTGCCCGAATATTTACGCTTTGTAGAAGGTGTTGTGGATAGCGAAGATCTGCCGTTAAACGTATCTCGTGAAGTAACGCAGTACTCTCCAATCATGACGAAAATCAAGGATTTGCTCACGAAGAAAATCCTTTCTATGATTGAGTATTGGCTTGAAAGCGAGCCTGAGAAATTCAAAACGTTCTACAAAGAATTTGGTCCACTTTTCAAATCAGGGTTAAACTCAGACTTCACCAATCGTGAGAGATTGATTGAAATGCTGCGTTTCCAAACCACAAAATCGGGTGATGAAGAGTTGGTTTCCCTGAAACAATACATTGAGCGGATGCCTGAGTTTCAGAAAGAAATTTACTATCTCTCAGGTGAAAATCTCAAAGATTTAAGGAAAAATCCGAAGCTTGAATACTTCAAAAAGAAAGACGTTGAAGTAATCCTTTTGGCAGACCCAGTAGATGCGTTTGTCGTACCTGGATTGTATGAATACAAAGAAAAGCCGTTCAAGAGCATCGAAAAATCAGACATCGAGCTTGATAAAGAGGAAGCTGCCAAAGAAGATGCAATAAGCGGAAGCAACCTGGAAGCAGTAATCGCGCTATTCAAAGAGGTTACCGGTGAGCAGATTGAGGATGTTCAGGCTTCAAAACGATTGGTTGAGTCAGCAGCTACATTAACGGTTGGCAAAGAAGGCATGGATCCTCATTTAGAGCGTATGATGCGAATGATGGATCAAACACAGACCCTCACGTCTAAAAAAGTACTTGAAATCAATCCTGAGCATGCTTTAATCAAAAATCTTGATCGGATGATTCAGGCAGACAACCGTGATAAAGCTAAACTCATTGCGAAGCAACTCTACGAAGGTGCCCTACTTATTGAAGGAGATTTGGAATCGCCAAGCGACTTCGTAAACAGGCTCACTGAAGTGCTAACGATGGCATCTGAGTAAAGAAATTAAGACACACACCTTGCTAGTTGGTGGGGTGTGTGTTTTATTCGATCCCTTAGTTCTTTTTTTAGTTCTCGCCACGTTTTATAACTAACAGTATCCTCTTCAAATTGAGCTATTCTGTTTTTTAGTACAATAGACCATTGTTCTTCTGAATAGGATGATATTCCACGTGATATACTGTCAAAAAGAATGTGAGCAATGTCTGCTTTATCTTTTTCCGACAAATTTAATACTTCCTGAATAATAGCTTCTTTGTTCATAACTGAAACGCTAATGATAAGTTCACTTGATTAAAAGGCTTAAATTTTATTAACCATTTGGTCGTAATATCGTACGAAAAATAAAACAAAAATTCTTTATTTATTTGATTCAAAGAGATAATACCATTTCATTTGTGGAAGTCGTTAATTAGAAGGTGATTACAAAACTTCCATCAACTTAAATTAGTTGCTTATGAAAACGATCTTGCTACTATCTCTAACTCTTATTCTGTCATCTACAAATCTTTTAGCACAACCTTCAACTACCGCCGGAGAGCCGAAAGATGTGGTTATCACGTTTTATAATCAGAATTATGCCACTGTTTTCGAAAATCGTACTGTTAGGTTGGAGCGTGGTCTGAATCGAATTCTCATTGATCAGTTTCCTTTGAGCGAAGAGATGCGTGGACTTACCGTTTTTTTTGATGGAAGACTCATTGAAACCCGACATAAGCCCACATTTTCGAATGTTGCGGCGTTACTTCCTGAGATGATTGGTGAGCGTATCACACTTCATGGAACGGATACAATTACAGGTGTGGTAAAAAGATATCGTGCCGGACTTCTCGAGCTCGGAATGGATGATGGTAGTATCCAGCTCATCTCTAATGTAAATGGATATCGTATAACGATTCATAATCCGGAAGTTTTGAATCGAATTCATGCACCGGTTGAATTAACTGTGCATGCAAATAAATCCGGCAGACAACAACTTCATGTATTTTATGTGACAAACAATATGGGATGGGATGCAGAACACCGTGTTGTACTTAACGAACAAAACAACACGCTTAACTGGCAGACATTTGCTTCCCTAAATAACAACACAAGTACGGCGTACAGCGATGCTACACTTCGGTTTTTCTCAGGAATCATAAATCTTTCTAATTTCTCACCAAGGCATGATGGAATACTTATGGCATACGGTGTGGAAAGAGCTGCATTAGACCATGTAACTCAGGAAGCAACCGGAGAGCATTACCTTTATACATACCACCGCAAATCGACGGTAAGACCGGGTGAAACAACGCGTATCTCTTTGCATGATATTAATAATGTGGCATTTAAACAGTGGTTTTCACATACAATATCTATTCATGGGAATAATCGAGATAACCTAAAACCATCGATCCAACTTAAGATTGATACAGATGGTGACCAAGGTCTAAATACTACACTCCCGGCCGGAAATGTTCGATTTATGGTTAATGACGATGATGCAACCCCTGTAATTCGTGGGGAACAATCTGTTCCATTCATTACTCCCGGAGATAGGCTCATGGTTACACTTGGAGCCGCTTCTGATATTACTATAAGCGAAAGAAGAACAACGATAGCTAATCAGCAGCAACAGTATGTTGATCATACCATAGAAATTATCATTAAGAGTAACCGAGCTGAAGCATCTGAAATAGAACTCCCTTTTCAATTACAAGCTAATATGGAACTCATCTCATCAGATATCACCCCTGACAGAGATGGCAATGTTTTACGTTTCCGAACAACCGTTCAGCCAAACGGTGAAAGAACACATCAGTTTGTGGTTAGGCAACATAACAGAAGGGGGTAGCTGTTGCATTATTGATGAAAGTATATTGAACAAGTGGAAGATTACTTATCAACTGTCAAATGCAAATTTAGATTTGTTTTATCCTTTATACTCTTCCACTTGTTCCAACAACTCCATTGACTTCATTAATGGTGTCCATTCCTTTCCATTGAAAAGCAGTTGAAACCATTTTTCTTTTCTGTTTTCGTATTTGATATTACAGAACAACCAAATGGATGCGTAAGTGAACAAAGCAGTAACGGTTACCGGCAATATCCATTGAATTAGATTCCAATCTGTGAGCATAGTATCATTCCACCAAAAGGTTGTCCATACAGGAAGTTGAAGGAATAGAATACGAGTTACCCAAAGAGTTGACATTTTTAAGTTCGATAATATCTCTTGTGTTTTAATAATCGGGTCAGTTATATCAACCTGATTAATCCTGATTAGCTGATAGACGTAAACGTACAATGCAATGGCAGTAAGTCCTACTTGAATGGAAGCCGAAAAGAGAAAAAACTTATTGGCTTCAGCAAATGAGTTCAGATAAATCGAACTCAAAGCATATCCCCCGATACTAACCCATAAAAAGCCAACCAACAGGGCAAAAATCTTAGTTGGTTTCATTGAACCTAACAGGCTCTGAACCTTTACTTGGGTTAAGTCTTCTGTATTTTTCTTGTGAATGACAAAGTTCTCTTCCAATTTTTCGTTGGTGCTTTGCCAAAGTTGTTTTAGTTCCAGCTCGTTCATTTCTTTATGACTTAAATTGTGAAAATCGTGTTCTTAGTTGGTCTTTGATGCGGCCTATTTTTGTGCCTACGTTACTTACTGAAATACCTACTATCTCAGCAATTTCAGTATGACTTTTGTCTTCCAAATACAGCAGCATCAGGGCTTTGTCAATCTCTTTCAGTTCGCTGATAAATTGCTCCAATAAAATCAGTTGCTTTTCTTTTTCGGACTTATCATTTACCAAAGTTTCAGCTTTTTGCTCGTTCAATTCTGTAAACTTCTTTGCCCTTGTTGAACTTTTGCGATAAAATGAGATGGCTACATTCAGTGAAATCCGGTACAACCACGTTGATATTTTATATTTATCGTTGTACTTATGCATCGACTGCCAAATCTGAATCATCATTTCCTGAATAAGGTCTTGGCGGTCTTCTTCGTCCGGACAGTATGCACGGGCAACCTTGAACAAAATGCCTTTATGCTGTTCAATAATGCGTTCAAATAGTTGTCGTTGATCTTGTTTTTTCATCTCAGTTTTGAAAACCAGTCTTTGGTTAAAATAAACGATTGTGCGTTATGTCGTACCCCATTATGCGAAGCCTGATTAATAATCTGAAATTCTGCATTACTGTTTTTCTTAACAGCTTCTTCCATTGCTGTTGGAGAAAAAGCTTCATCATCACTGCCCATTAAAATAAGCATAGGTTTATCAACTGCATTCAATCCTGCCACGTAATCGTCCGGCGTCATGCTTTTATTAGCACGATAGCTATATTTTCTCAAAGGAATTGTTTCGGGCATATTCAAAAAAAGTACGGGTAAATTATCGTAATCGTGATTACCGATTTCATTCAGCATAGTCAAGCCAATAATCCGCTCTATATGAATTTTCATAAAAGGCTCTTCGATTGTGTTTTCAGTTGTCTGCCCTTGCATGAGTGCCGGCGAATTGTGACCAATTAGAGGTGCAAAAAGCAAAAACCCGTCAGGCTGTTCATAATGCTTTTCCATTGCATACCGTAAAGCTACACCGCCACCCATAGAATGTCCTGAAATTATGATTTTTCCATCTGGCTTTTCCTTGCGGATTGCTTGAATGATGTCTGCCAAATCATCTACATATTGATTGATATAATCCACATCTCCGCTGTTGCCTTCTGATTGTCCGTGTCCGCGTAAATCAATAGCGTAAACTTCGGCCTCGGTGGCTTCCTGTAACAGTCCCGCCGTTCTGTTATACAGATAAGCACTGCTTGCGACTCCGTGAATCAATATAACTGTGTTTTCAGAGTTATTTGGAAACCTGTAAGCAAAAATCTGTTTGTTATCTCTTACGGTAAAATAGTGGGGTTCGGATTGATAAACCTGCTCAAATCCCATATCTGCAAGTAATGTAGGGTCAGGTGATGTCTGTTGGTTTGTAGGTTCAAATGTCGGTTCAGGCAGATTAATTAGTCTTATAGCTTCATGGATCAAGCTTTCTTTATTTCCCCCGAAATACAAATCCAACATACTTTGGGCAGAAACAGAAGTACTGCCAAATTGAAGGAAAATTAGAAAGATGAAAATAATCAGATTTTTCATGTTGTGATTTATTTGAGTTGAAGGTTGCTTAACTGATTATTCGCACGTCCCTTCAAAAAATCACAGTTTTGAGAAATCTTTTTTATTGCCGTGTTCAAGTAATAAGTGCAATAGCGCAGTGTTTAAGTGCTTGTTGAAAGTTTGTTCGAACTAACCTTCAACAAATAAGTTATTAAAAACATTAAAAATTACGCTGATTTCCCCCTTCGTCTTGTTAACAAGCAGGTTTGGGTGAATAATCCGTGTTAATGCGGCAAAGGGCATTTGTTACTTTGGTATTTATTACTGTCAGGCGAGTTTGACAAAATGGTCTTCGAGTTTTACGTTAAAATTGATTTCAGCTTTTAACGCCTTGAATACTCTGATAATGGTGTCAATTGTAGCACTATTAGCACTGCTTTCAAGTTTTGAAATCTGAGCTTTTTGAACGCCTATAAGTCGGCCAAGTTCTTCTTGTGTCAAGTTTCTTTCTTGTCTGGCGGCTTTAATCATCTTTCCCAACACATCCATACGAAGTTCATATTCGTATTCGTCACGCTCTGGAGTTCCAGCTTTGCCGATATACTTATCTTTCATCTCGGCAAGTGAGTAAGTCTTTAATCCTTTAGTTGACATATCATTACTTATTTTGTTTATTGATGAAATATTTTTCCCGCAGTCTTACGGCTCGATTAATTTCGTTTGCCGGTACTTTGTCAACTTTCTTTACGAATCCGTGAGTTGCAATTACCAAAGTTTCTAAAAATAGAAACATTATCTTTATTTATTATCTTTTTTAAACTGTCACACTACATTTCGACTTTACTTTAATACTACAATAAAGAAGGCTAATTAACATTTAAAGTACCCGTTACTTCAAGTGTGTTCAGCCTCGGCAGATTCCAAAAACTCGAAAGCCAGTCACTACAGGGCTTTACATAGACACGAATTATCATTATTATGATGTATATCTCCTAAATCAGATTCCTGAATGGATATTCAAACTGCAAAACTTGAACTCGTTAAGCGCATTATAAACATTGATGATGCCTTGTTAATTGAGCGTTTAATCGAAGCAATTGATGCTCAGAAAGAGAGCTATAATGAGCCATTGAATGAATATGTTAAAGAGGAGATAGAGTTGGGTCTAAATGAACTTAATAATGGAAACCGTATCCACTTTGATGATTTTTTGAAAAAAATCTCTTGAAATGCTGGATGTATATTTATCTCCGGTTGCTGAATTTAAGTTCAAAAGTACCCAAACTTACTAGCTCTCCCCCTCCATCCCTTTCAAATGCACAATGTAGTGCTTAATTACGGGCTTGCTTAGTGCTGCGATATGCCTTGCTTCGGCGGCTGCGGAGAATTCGATCGCGGTTTGATGATCCTCCATAATCCAAATGCTGTTATTCTCGAATTTGTAAGGTTCGCTTTCGGTCTTGTTGAAGTCGAGGTAGTAGCTCACTGCTTTTTCATCGAAGGGCATGCGTTTTTTTCGGAGATGCGCAGAGGTTTTATCCTTAAACTCTTGCTCAATATTACGCTTTTTGTCGGGTTGATAAAACGTGGTTCGCATGAAGCGTCGGTTTAGGAATCTCAGGCATAAATCAGATAAAATGGGGTCTTTGTCCTGCGCCCAATACTTGATGCAAATAAGGACGTCATTATCATCGAGCATCACATATTGATACAGAGTTTCTTTGCTTATTCCTTTTTTTGCGCTGGGATGCTTCCGAATAAAATACTCCAACGCCGGTGATGGAAAAAAGAGGGGATGCCCATCCTTAATTAAATCTCTCGCTCTTTGAAATACTGAACGGATGAGTTTGTCGGCACTGAGTACCGTTTTGTGCAAATAGACTTGCATGTACATCAGATGTCGCGCCATAATATAATTCTCGATGGCATAAATCCCTTTTCGCTCAATCACAATTTGATCCTGATGCACTCTTAGTGTCTTAATTATCCGATCAACCCCAATCGAACCTTCCAAAACTCCGGTATAAAAACTGTCGCGTTTCAGATAATCTAACCGATCCATATCTAACTGCGAAGAAATCAGCTGATGCAGGAACTTCTTTTTGTGTTGATCGGTGAATATCTGAATGGCCGTTTCAAGTTCGCCATCAAACTGACGATTGAGATCATTCATGAGTGCGAGAGTCATCATTTCATGATGAAAATCTTTGATGAGCGTATGTTCGAGGGTGTGCGAAAATGGTCCGTGACCTATATCATGCAACAAAATGGCTGCCAACATGGACTCATACTCGGTATTCGTAATTGTAGTATTTTTCTCCCGCAGACTGTTAAGCACTTTTAGCATGAGTCCGAGAGCTCCCAACGCGTGTGAAAAGCGCGAATGTTCCGCACCGGGAAAAACCGTATAAGCCAACCCTAACTGCCTGATTCTCCGTAATCTTTGGATGTAAGCATGATCGAGAAGCCTGAGAGGCAATCCCTTTGGAACGCTAATAAATCCATGAATCGGATCGGTAAAAATTTTATACATACAATTAGATGAGCGATTCGGATTTCTTCATGCTTTCGGTGTGCATGGCGTTTCGGTACGCATCAAGTGCTTCGGCAAGGGTGGTGTCAAAAGCACTGAGGATTTGCACGGCAAGTAATCCTGCATTTGTGGCATTACTGATTGCAACCGTAGCAACCGGTACCCCTTTCGGCATTTGCACAATTGAAAGTAAACTATCCATTCCTTTTAGATGCTTAGTTTCAACCGGGACACCGATAACAGGCAGGGTGGTGTATGCGGCCACCATCCCCGGTAAATGTGCAGCTCCACCGGCTCCGGCAATAATCACTTTTAGTCCACGGCTTCGGGCTTCGGTGGCGTAGGTTGCCATCACATCGGGCGTGCGATGCGCCGAAACTACCTTGGTTTCGCAGGGTACGTTAAATTGGTCGCAAATTTCTTTGGCGAGTTTCATCACCGGCCAATCTGAATCGCTTCCCATGATAATGCCGACTAGCGGAGTTAGTGTACTCATTTCAGTTCAATTTCAGGGTGTTTTCAACGAATGATATCAATCAAAACCTAAAAATAAGTAATCACCGGGAAATATGTGCAGTGCATTGAATGAATAAAAAGCAACAGGCTTTGTAGCCAACTATCGCTACAGCGTACCTGATTTTGTATATACTCCTCGTTAAAGGTAATTCCACTTCAGGATATCGACCTCATCAGAGCCCCTGATACCAACTTCTTGATAATCATGAAAAACGGCAGGGTTTATAAGAATACGATACAGTGAAAAAGATTTTTTTGACAATACCCTTTGACATAGTTTTGAGAAAAAAATATGTGTAAAGGATTTTAGCTAAATGGGTAAAACAGATATCAAGTTTGAGCCTGCTCCGAAAAGTTAATTATTAATCACAAAGTCTCGAAGACACGAAGGTTCACAAAGTTAAGTTATTGTTTTTACGTTTAAATAAACGAAGATTGTATAACTAATTTTGTAATTCGGATTAATCGGAGTGGACTCAAGTTTATAGTTCGAAAAGAAGAATCCTGGGATCGTTAACTTTCGAAAAATCCTTATCTGCTGTTAAAATGGGTATTTAAAGAAATTGAAGTTGCTGCAATAATTGCGTCAGGAAGTTTCAGCTTACTCTCTTTTCTTACTTCAATTGACTTGGTTTTAATGTGGTGATTAATATCAATGATTAGGGCATAACGTAAGAATTCTTTTATTGTCATTTCGTCTTCTTCAGATATTCCTGCAAGAGATAAAAGTTCCAGTTCCGTAATAAATGAGACAAGGATATCTTATTCTTCAATTAATTGAGCTATTTCAGTGTTTCCTTTTAGGAAATACAATACAATATTGGTGTCGAGCAGTAATTTAGTCCCATTCATCTCTAAGCTTCTTTTGGAATACTAAAGGATCTATGTCTGCTTTTAGAGTTCCGGCAAGTTTTAAAAGTTCTTTTTTTCTGCGTTTTTGCGAAACATTATTGATGTTTTTAACAATTTCCTGTTTTGATGTACCCTTTTTTAAAACTGTTGCCATAAAGTTCAATTGCTAAGAGATTGAAATGATTATTAATCTAAAATATTGACATCAAGGATGTTGTACTGAATACATTTTATTCATAACGAGCATCAGAAGGTAGTATTAAGATACTTTTTTTGATTTTAAAAAAGAAAACCTATCATTTTAAATCATACCTTTGCCACATTAACATCTCACAACACAATCCCCTCATCCACCATTTTTGCCTGTCTCAAACACTCTTCCGGATTCTGACCTAAAACGGTAACATGCCCCATTTTTCGACCGATTCGGCAGTCTTTTTTTCCATAAATATGGAGATGTGTATCTTTTTCAAATCCAAAATATTGTTTGTTATGGGCAATCGCGGCTCCATTAACTTTCCCCAAAATATTGACCATAACCGCTACGGGAGTACGCATATCAGCCGTTGCGGGGGGCAATCCAATGACCGTTCGCACATGATTTTCAAACTGAGAAGTGATACACGCCTCTATCGTATAATGACCCGAATTATGAGGCCGAGGTGCTGATTCATTCAGCAGAATGGCATTATCTGCTGTGAGGAAAAACTCAAACGCGAATAATCCCTTTCCATTGATGGCCTCTGTCGCCGCCGCTGCAAGTTCGCACGCTTGCACACGTAACGCCCGTGGAATGCGCGCCGGTGCGATAACTTTCGTGCAGATATGGTTTTCCTGAATGGTCTCAACGCATGGATAAATTACCATTCCATGCTCATTGCGTGCCGTTAAAACGGCCAATTCATGTGTGAATGGGATGCGTTGCTCGGCAATAACTTCTCTACCGGCATTTCCCCCCAATTTCATAAAAGCCTCAGAAGCTTCTCGGATATTTTTGACGGTTGCATTCCCATAGCCATCATACCCACCCTTCGAGGATTTCAAAATATAAGGCCACCCAAATTTTGTTCCGGCATCTTTCAGGTCATCGGGTTGCTGAATGACCATAAACGGGGCGACCGGAATCCCCGCATCACGAAAGGTTTCCTTCTCAATGCGCTTATTTTCTATTTTTCTGAAGGATGATGGACTCGGGTAAATCGGAGTTCCGGTTTCATGTTTGAGTTTTTCGAGTAATTCGCCGTCCAAAAACTCGTTTTCAAGGGTGATGACATCTGCCCAATCGGCCAACGCTTTGAGTGTCTCGAAATCATGAATCGAGCCTCTGAAGCAATGCGGGGTAACTTCCTCCATCGGGTCATTTCCGGAGGATGAAGTGAGCGCGCCCACCTGAATGCCGTAACGATACGCCTGATACGCCGACATCCGCGCAAGCTGTCCGCCGCCAATTATTCCCAGTTTAAAAGATGATGAGAGCTTTTGCATACTTCACAGCAATTAAAGATGTAATTTCTTCCGATTTAGGGTTATTTTAGGGAGATTCCGAAAAAACTAAAAACCGAGTCGATTCTAAAGGAAAATGGGGGATGGTGATGTGAAACTATCCTTCCAAAAAACAAAATTTCCAGAGATTCGACGATTTCCGATTTTCACTAAGAAGATACAAAATCTTGTCAGAAGAATGGCTGTATGAACATAGAAAACAAATTAGAACAACTAAATTTACGTTACGAAGAGCTTACAACGGCACTTAGCGATCCGTCTGTTTATGGCGACCAAAAGAAATTTGCATCCTACAGTAAAGAACACAGCGATTTAAAACTGATTGTGGAAGAATACGCACAATGGAAGAAAATTCGGGAAGGATTACGAGATACTCAGGAAATCCTCCAAATAGAAAAAGATCCTGATGTGGTGGAGATGGCGCGTGAGGAAGAGCAAAACCTTGAAGCCGAGCTTGAAGAGTTAGAGCAACGGATTAAAATGATGCTCATCCCCAAAGATCCGGAAGATAGTCGAAATGCGATTGTGGAAATTCGTGCGGGAACCGGTGGGGATGAAGCCGCTATTTTTGCCGGTGATTTATTCAATATGTATCGCCGCTATGCGGATACGCAGGGATGGAGATTGGAACTCCTTGATTTATCAGAGTCGGAAAAAGGGGGCTTTAAAGAGATTGTCTTTATGCTGAGTGGCACGGATGTCTTTGCGAAAATGAAGTGGGAGAGTGGTGTACACCGAGTGCAACGTGTGCCGGAAACGGAATCGCAGGGGAGAGTCCACACCTCGGCGGCTACTGTGGCCGTTTTACCGGAAGCCGAAGAAGTGGATATCCAAATCAACCCGGCAGATCTCGAATTTGAGGCATTTCGCTCTACAGGAGCCGGAGGGCAGCACGTCAACACCACAGACTCTGCGGTTCGTATCAGGCACAAGCCATCAGGGATTGTAGTGGGATGTCAGGAGGAGCGTTCGCAACACAAGAACCGAGAAAAAGCCTTGGTTATGCTCCGTACAAAACTTTATGAAGTGGAGCTTGAAGAAAAAAGAAAAGCCCGTGCCGAGAATCGAAAAAGTCAGGTATCAACCGGCGACAGAAGTGCAAAAATCAGAACGTATAATTACCCACAAGGCCGTATGACCGACCACCGTATTGGTCTCACCATCTACAACCTCGATGAATTCGTAAAAGGCGACATCGACGACGTAATACAAGCACTCCAAGTTCAAGACAACTTAGAACGCTTGAACGAATTGGCGGAGTCGTAGAGGGATTAAGTAGAATCTAAATCTTAGCTTGTAATCCACGATTACACTCCTAAAATCGTGTCAAAAATGTTGAGTTTAGGATAGGTTTGCTCTCCACGTTCTCATTTTTTTAAAAAAATTGCACCTATTATTTTTATAGAAAAGCGGTTTTCAATAAAAAATGAAAATTTGCACCGCGAAATTCTAATACAGGGGTTGGATTACTAAAAAAGGATTTGTATATTTGTTGCGTCATCAGGCCTAAACTGATGATTTCACAAACCATGTGTTACCAAATTTTTAAATAAACTCGGAGAATTTTTTATGAGTTATCGGAATGAAGTCAAGAATCAAAAGTTACTGAACTGGGTTGATGAAGTTGCCAAATTGACCAAGCCGGACAAAGTTTATTGGTGTGACGGCTCTGAAAAAGAAAATGAAGAAATGATTCAAACGCTTGTTAACGGCGGCACCTTTAGAAAACTCAATCAGGAACTACACCCCGGTTCTTACGCTTGTTTCTCAGACCCTAGCGACGTAGCTCGCGTTGAAGACAAAACATTTATTTGTAGCCGCAGAAAGCAAGATGCCGGCCCAACCAACAATTGGATGGATCCGGATGAAATGAAAGGAATCTTAAACGGCTTATACGACGGCTGTATGAAAGGCCGTACCATGTATGTGATTCCATTTAGCATGGGTCCTATTGGTTCTGATATTGCAGAAATTGGGGTTGAACTATCGGATTCAGCTTATGTTGTAGTTAACATGAGAATTATGACCCGCATGGGTAAAGATGTGATTGATGTGCTTGGCGCAGACGGCGATTTCGTGAAATGTTTACACTCAGTTGGTGCTCCCCTAAAAGAAGGTCAAAAAGATGTTAGCTGGCCATGTAATCCTACTGTTAAATATATTTCTCATTTCCCTGAAGAGAATTCAATTATGTCGTATGGTAGTGGATACGGTGGAAACGCCCTTCTTGGTAAGAAGTGTTTCGCTCTTCGTATTGCTTCTACAATGGCTCGCGACAATGGATGGCTTGCTGAGCACATGCTTATTCTTGGTGTTGAATCACCTGAAGGCGAAAAAACGTATGTTGCTGCAGCTTTCCCAAGTGCGTGCGGTAAAACGAATTTCGCGATGCTTATTCCTCCAAAAGAAATGGAAGGCTGGAAAGTCACCACGATTGGGGATGACATTGCATGGATTAAACCGGGTGCTGACGGACGTTTATACGCCATCAACCCTGAAGCCGGTTTCTTTGGTGTAGCACCGGGAACTAACTATCATACCAACCCTAACGCGATGGAATCCATCCGCAAGAACACTATTTACACCAACTGCGGTATTACCGATGATGGTGATGTATGGTGGGAAGGAAAATCTGATAAGGCACCTGAAAACATGACCGCATGGACCGGTGAGCGTTACGATCCGGCAAGTGGAAAACCTGCTGCTCACCCGAATGCACGCTTTACAGCTCCTGCATCACAGTGCCCTTCAATTGACCCTGCTTGGGAAGATCCTGCCGGTGTTCCAATTAGTGCTTTCATCTTCGGTGGACGTAGAAGCTCTGCGGTACCTCTCGTGTATCAGTCATTCAACTGGAACTTCGGGGTATATATGGCAGCAACTATGGGTTCTGAAATGACAGCCGCTGCATTTGGGCAGGTCGGTAAAGTACGCCGTGACCCATTTGCACAGCTTCCTTTTGCCGGCTACCACATGGGTGATTACATCAACCACTGGCTCGCTATGGGACGTAAAGTGCCTAACCCACCAAGAATTTTTGGTGTGAACTGGTTCCGTAAAGATGAAAATGGAAAATTCGCATGGCCGGGATTTGGCGACAACATGCGCGTTCTCAAATGGGTAGTTCAACGTGTTAAAGGCCGTGCTTACGCCGTTGAAAGCCCACTCGGATGGATGCCTCGTTACAATGACCTTGATTGGAGAGGCCTCGATTTCTCTGAGGAAGATTTCAATAAAGTGATGGACATTGATACCGAAGTTTGGAAAGACGAGCTTTTAGGTCATGAAGAACTCTTCAGCAAATTGTACGACAAGTTGCCAAAAGAATTCCTCTTCATGCGTGAGCTGATGGTATCTGGACTATGGCGTTCTCCTGAGCATTGGAGTCTCGCGCCTGAGCGTCCTCACTAACTTAGTTTTAATTAAGTTAAATACACAACAGCACAGTAACTGACAATACTCCTTGAAACGGGATGTCCTGATAAGACATCCCGTTTTTTTATGTTATGAAACTGTGGCATATCGTGATGGGTGAAATGATCGTTTTAAAATTTGGAAAATGTTATCTTTTGAGATAACTTTTTGAATGAAAAGAGATATAATCTTCTACAAAAACCACTTTATTGAATTTTATCAAAAGCAAGACCAAAAAGTAAAAGGTAAAATTCAATACGTTCTTGAGCTGATTAGACAGGTTGAACGAGTCCCTGAAAAGTTTTTAAAACACTTGACTGGAACAAACGGTCTGTACGAAATCCGAGTTGAGTACCAATCGAATATTTATCGGATATTCTGCTGTTTTGATGATGGGCAACTGGTCATTCTTTTCAATGGATTTCAAAAAAAATCCCAAAAGACCCCGCAAAGAGAAATTGAAAAAGCGGAACAACTGATGAAAGATTATTTCAATAATAAAAAAATGATAGCTATGGAAAAGTATAAAGACATTAAAACATTTGATGAACTCATAGAGCTTGAGCATGGCAAAATCGGAACTGAAAGCCGAAACAAGTATGAAGAGGGCGCCCAAATGTTTATTGTAAGCGAAATGTTAAAACAAGCTCGAAAAGAAGCTCAATTAACACAAGAGCAATTAGCAGAAAGGGCTGGGACAAAAAAAAGCTATATTTCCAGGCTTGAAAATGGTAAGGGCAACATCCAACTATCGACGTTAATCCGAATTTTTGAACGAGGACTTAATAGGAAAATTGGGTTGACTTTTCTTTGAACCCCAAAAAATCAATAGAGTACCATCATGAAACACCACGATAAACAGGGTTTAAACTTCCTGTCTTCTTGTCCTCACGGTTCAATTTAAACAATCAACTAGTCTGTGTTGTAAAACACCATGGAAAAAATAATTTATCAGGAATCGCAGAAATTCGGTCATAACGGCGTATGGTTCGCCATCTTAGGGCTATTTTTAGTCACGTTTTATGCCTTTACCCAACTTATTTTAATGGGAATCAATCAGATTTTGTTGATCGCCATGATTCCGAGTATGACCCTTTTATTCTATTTGCTGATGTTGTTTCGCCGATTTCAACTTGATACTATTGTGACAAATAAAGGAATAGAATTTCGCTTTTTCCCCACACAAAAAGAATTTCAGGAAATTGAATGGCAGTTCGTAAAAGGGGTCGAGATTAAAGAATACAGTCCGTTGAAACATTTTGGTGGATGGGGAGCTCGTTATGGAGCGACTAAAGCGTTTACTTTGGGAGGTAACAGAGGCATTGAAATTACATTCACGAATGATAGAAAACTTCTTTTAGGCTCAAAAAGAGCTGACGAGCTTTACCGCACTATAAGACAAGTGATGCGTAAGTGATTAAGAAACAAAAAAAGGAGCCTTATTGAAGCTCCTTTTTGGTTTAAGAGAAGATTTTTATCCCATATAAGGGTAGCGCCAATCCGTTGGAGGCACAAATGTTTCCTTAATAGAACGTGCAGAAAGCCAACGTAGTAAATTTTGCATACTACCGGCCTTATCATTGGTTCCTGAACCTCTTGCACCACCGAATGGTTGTTGATTCACAATGGCACCTGTTGGTTTATCATTGATATAGAAGTTTCCTGCAGCATTACGTAAACGATGCGCCATGTGCTTCAAAGCGTATCTATCCTTCGCAAAAATAGCACCTGTGAGGGCATAAGGGGAAGTTTCATCGCAAAGGGTTAGGGTGTCTTCGAAGGCTTCATCCTCATACACATAGATAGTGAGTACCGGACCGAAGATTTCTTCTTCCATCGTTTTGAACTTCGGATTGGTGGTAACAATGATGGTTGGGTCAACAAAATAACCAACGGAATCATCGTATTTGCCACCCCATAGAAATTCGGCTTCATCAGATGCTTTGGCGTAATCGATATAAGAAGTAATACTTTTGAAAGCTTTGGCATCAATAACGGCGCCCATGAAGTTGGAGAAATCTTCAACATCCCCCATTTTAACATCCTTCATTTCACGCTCTAATCCACTTTTAATATCCCCCCAAAGAGAGTTTGGGACATACATTCGGGAAGCTGCAGAGCATTTTTGCCCTTGGTACTCAAAAGCACCTCTGATTGCCGCCGTAACAACTTCTTCGGTATCAGCGGATGGATGCACAAAGATGAAGTCTTTTCCACCGGTTTCGCCAACAACGCGTGGGTAGGTTTTATACTTGCCAATGTTATTGCCAATTTTTGCCCACATGCGATTAAACGTGCCGGTTGATCCGGTAAACTGGATTCCTGCAAAATGTGGACTTTCAAAAATCGGGTCTCCAACATCCGGTCCGTCGCCCGGCAAGAAGTTAATTACGCCTGCCGGTAACCCTGCACGCTCCAACAATTTCATAACATAATAATTCGAGAAGATTGAGCTTGTAGCCGGCTTCCAAAGCACCACATTTCCACACATAGCCATGGAAGTGGGTAAATTTCCGGCAATTGCTGTGAAGTTGAATGGAGTAACTGCAAACAAAAAGCCTTCTAGAGGTCTATATTCTGCGCGATTCCAGGTTCCCTCGGGTGAATCAGGCTGATCAGACATGATTTTGGTGATGTAATATGCATTAAATCTGAAGAAATCTGCGAGTTCACCAGCTGCTTCAATTTCTGCCTGATATGGAGTTTTTGATTGACCAAGCATGGTTGAAGCGTTCATGATATTGCGCCAAGGTCCGGTGAGTAAGTCCGCTGCTTTCAAAAATATAGCCACTCTATCTTCCCAAGGCATATCAGCCCATTGTTTACGAGCTTCGAGAGCGGCTTCGATTGCCATCGCAACTTCTTTCGGACCGGCTTTGTGTAATGTGGCTAGTTTGTGTTTGTGATTATGTGGAATCACCACAGGGCTTGTATTTCCGGTGTAGATTTCCTTCCCCCCAATAATTACAGGGATTTCAATTTCCTGAGCGCGCATTTCCTTTAACGTAGCTTTAAGTGATGCTCTTTCCGGAGTGCCCGGTGCATACGATAAATAAGGCTCGTTGTAGGGTGCGGGTACTTCAAAATAGGCTTGAGACATTCCTGATATCCTCGTTTTAATGATTATTTAAAAATAAGTTGGAAAACCGCTTTTTTGAAGGATATTCATCCTCCCGGTTTTATATTTTCATGGCCTTAAAATACGGTGAAGATGTCATATATCAGAATGAAAAAAGCCATGCATCTTTGCAGACACATGGCTTGAGAGAGAATGGATGGTTTTTTTTAATTATACACTTGTAAGAACAAATTGATGTTTACTTCGTTGCCAATAACCGCTGTTGAAGCAAAGTTTCCGACTCCAACACCAAAATCAAGGCGGTTAAGCTTAATGTTACCAACTAAACCTGCGCGAGTAACATCAGGATTGCGTAAGTCTGCAGTAACTCCGGTTAATTCAAATGGGAGTTCAACTTCACGGGTAACATCTTTGATGGTAAGCATACCAACAGCAACAAATGTATTATCGCCGGTTGCACGAATATCGGTGCTGCGGAAACGCATTTCAGGATAAGTAGCAGCATCAAAGAAGTCGTCGGTGCGCAAGTGATTATCGCGATTACCAACATTGGTATCCACACTGGCAACCTGAACAACTACATCTATCTCAGAACCT